>JAEEGK010001564.1_pt1 | contig 57546 bp, 59 predicted proteins | sample 8958771 | NCBI WGS metagenome assembly JAEEGK01 (sample SAMN16246547, study PRJNA631951) | gut metagenome | biome: gut microbiome; feature: rumen; material: SC-attached | host: Bos | place: Iran: Karaj | collected 2018-10 | reverse complement strand
ATTTTTGGCGACTGGGTCGAAAGTTTTACAAAGCGTTTCTTAGGAATCAAAGATTCTGGAGAAATCATAATTATGCGAAATATCCCCATATTAGGAAAACTCGAACTATTCATGAAGAGTCACGGCGGCTTTGCTGACCGTATCGATTCATGGACCACAGTCGCTTGTCTTATGTTTCTCATAAAGTTGTCATCCCCCTAGCCTAAAAAAGGCCGTCTATCTAGACGGCCTTTTTCTTTGCACTCAAAGATTGATAATTTCATACTTCTGCCACATGGGATCATTCTTGTCTGTAAGGGGAAGAGTAATACGTTTCACGGTACAATTATGCACCATGACATGCGGAAGATTATACTTGTTACGTGTTCTTACTTTAATCCCGTAGTCCTTATAGACAAGCGTTTCTGATGCCCAACCTTCGTCGACATCAAACACGATCTCCAGGCATTTCTTAGTTACACAGACTTTATAGACCTTCGCGTCATCAAGGTAATTAATTATTGAGTACGCGTAAATCTTGTAAAGCCTACGGCCGATAGTAAGCATCAGCAGGAAAAAAGCTGCCGCTATCCATATGATCACCCGCAAAACGGGAACATACCACCTGGCAGTGTCAATCGATAGCCAATATGCTACTATCATAAAGATAAGCACCGCAAGTGTAGCGATCAAAATATTAAACCATGTCTCTTTCGTAATACCAATAGTATTCATATGAATCCCTCCTTATCTTGGTACATGAGTGCAAATGTTAAAGAACTACTTCTTATATTATAGCATAAACACATTAAAAAGTCAATACCACAGAGAAAAGGGCCGCTATTAAGCGGCCCAATTTTTACATACACAATACTTTTTCGTTTGCCCCATTCACAACCTTATATCCATTGTAAAATGGTCTTGGATAGATCGGAAGAATCAATTCTTTTACCCTATCTCCTTCAACATAGAACGTTGGCTTCTTACAGTCGATATCGTTTCTTACGCTTATGCCATACCTTGTATATTGAATCTCATATTTTTCCGGCTTACCACGATATAAATAAGTAATCTGCAGATGTTCATTATTAAGGAAGATATTTTCAGCTTTTACGTTGTCTTCATTCTCGATTACCTGACGTGCATAGCGTTTATAGATAAACGGCCCAACAATCAGATAGAACAACCCAAATAAAAGCGAAGCAAAGAAAACTGTTACACTGGCATCTATCGCCCTATACCGAAAGTCATAATGATCCAGAACGATACCGGTCGAATTTTCTATAGATTTAATCCATAGAATCATAATGACTATCACTATCACTGCGATAGAAGGATAAACTGCAAAGTATAGCTTAAACTTGGTAAAATACGCATCTTTCGAAAATCCATTATTTCTCATATTAGCCTCCCTGTTTTCGAAATCATTGTGTATATTAAAGAACGAACTTTAAATATTATAGCATAAAATATAACTATTTCAAGTATCCACCCCTTAAACTATTGCATTTCACGCCATTTTTTGTTATAATACGGATATTATAATTTAATTTGTTGGGAGAGGAATTCCTCGTTTGTACCACAGAAAGGTAAATCATGGCTAAAAAAGCCGATTCTGTCGCTGCTGAAGCTCCTGTTGAAGAAGTCAAAGCAGTTGAAACTCCAGTCGAAGAAGCTCCTGTTGAAGCAGAAGAGAAATTCGCTAAAGCTGGTAAAAAATCTAAAAAACACGTAGAAGAAGTTAAAGCTGAAGAAGAGCGCCAAGCTCGCAAAGCTGAAGCTAAAAAAGCTGAAGCTGTCGAGAAACCAAAGGGTGAAGCTCCAAAGGTACGCCCTCTCATTGAGCGCCGTGGTAAGAAATACCAAGAAGCTTACAAGAAAATCGATCGCACAAAAGCTTACAGCCTCGAAGAAGCTATCAAGCTCGCAGTCGAAACCAACCCAGCTAAATTCGATGCAACTATCGAAGCACACGTACGCCTCGGTGTTGATCCACGCCAAGCTGACCAAAACATCCGTACAACCGTAGTTCTTCCTAACGGTAACGGTAAAACTGTTCGCGTAGCAGTCTTCGCTCCACTCGATGAAGCTAAGAAAGCAAAAGCAGCTGGTGCTGATATCGCAGAAGATGAAGAGTTCTTAAAGCAACTCGACAAGGGCGAAATCAACTTTGACGTCCTCATCTCAACTCCTGCATACATGCCAAAACTCGGTAAATATGCACGTGTCCTCGGTCCAAAAGGCCTCATGCCAAATCCAAAGGCTGGTACTGTTACTGCTGACATCGAAAAAGCTGTCAAAGAAGCTAAAGCTGGTAAAGTTGAATACCGTGTCGACAAACAAGCTATCGTCCACATCGGCCTCGGCAAAACCAACTTTGATCAAAAAGCTCTCCTCGAAAACGCAAAAGTTTTCTTCGATAGCCTTAAAGCTCAAAAACCAGCATCAATCAAGGGTTCATTCGTTAAATCAGTATTCGTTACTACAACTATGGGTCCTTCAATCATGGTTGAAAACATCTATAACTAATTATAGATAATAAAAAAGAGCCGCCTTAACTGGCGGTCTTTTTTAATAGTCTTGCAAAATAATCTTATCTGTGCTAAAATATCCGTAGTTACCGAAGACAGTGGCGAGGTTTTACCTTTAATAATACCACCGAGGAAAATTCTTATTTTCTAGTTCTGCGTAACGAATTTTAACAATTCACTAGTTTTTAATAATAAATTAATAACCAATGGGAGCCAAAAATGGCAATTTCAAAGGATAAAAAGAACACATTGGTTGCTGATTTAACCGAGCTTTTAACAAATAGCAAAATGACCGTTTACGCAAAGTATCAGGGCCTTACCGTTGCTGAGCTCCAAGAGCTTAGAAAGAGCGCTCGTGAAAACGGCGTAAAAATCAAGGTCGTTAAGAACCGTTTGGTTCGTGTTGCTATGGACTCAGTCGCTGTCTACAAAGATACCGACACAACTAACCTCGTTGGTCAGTTGCTTTACGCTATCTCAGACACTGACGAAGTCGCTCCTGCAAAAGTTCTTGCAAACTTCGCAAAAACTCACGACATGCTCGTAGTTGCAGGTGGTTTCAACGATTCTGGCGCTGCTCTTTCAGACGCTGATGTTAAAGCACTCGCTGCTCTTCCATCAAAGAACGAGCTTATCGGCCAAGTTGTTGCACAACTTCTTTCACCACTCAACGAATCTGTTTCTGGCCTTGCAAATGGCGTTTCAGAAATCGTTTCTGGTCTCGAAAACAAAGCTGCTTAAGTCAAGCAATCTAATTAATATATAGTAAAGGAATCTAATTATGGCAGATATCAAAAAACTTGCTGAGGAACTCGTAAACCTCACCGTTCTCGAAGTTAACGAACTTAAGAACACCCTTAAAGACGAATATGGCATCGAGCCAGCTGCTGCTGCAGCTGTCGCTGTTGCTGCTGCTCCTGCTGAAGCTGGTGCAGCTGCTGACGAAAAGTCAGAATACACTGTCGTCCTCAAAGACGCTGGTGCACAAAAGATCGCAGTCATCAAGGCTGTTAAGGAAGCTACTGGTCTCGGTCTTGGCGAAGCTAAGGCAATCGTTGACGGTGCTCCTGCAAACGTTAAAGAAAAAGTTGCTAAAGACGAAGCTGAAGCTCTCAAGAAAGCTCTTGAAGAAGCTGGCGCAACTGTCGAACTCGCTTAATTTCAGCGAAATTTTAACTAGTGAATTGTACAGGAAAAAGTCCTCATTATGAGGACTTTTCTGTTATGTAGGTGATATAAGGAATGTCGTAAACTACCATGTCGCCTAAAAGCATAGGTGTAAATACCACCGAGGCGCTATCTTCACCTTTTATTAGGCTAATCTTTACTCGGTATAGGATTCTATCGTCAAGAAATTTCCCGGCGATAATAAAATAGCCGCCCCTGTCGTCCACTTCCTGAATAACCATCTCAAAAGACTTTTCCGCACCAAGAAGCTCAAAAGTATGAAATTCTGTCGGATTACGATCAACATCAAATCCTACTAGAGAATACCAATCTACACTTCTCAGATTCTTAATTTTGTCCTTCTTCTCTGTGAAATCATCACAAAGTACCATATTATCACCTCCTAAGGTACAAATAAAGCGCTGTGTAGCGCTTCGTTAACAGTTATATTATCATTATAGCATATTTTTGCCAAAAAGTCAATCTGGCTACTCGTGATGGTATTTACCACCGTTTGCAATTTCCTGAGCACGATAAATCTGCTCGGTCATCATAATACGCATCAGCATATGAGGGAAGACTAATCTTGAAAAACTCCAAACAAAATCCGCACGGTTTCTAACCTCTTCCGTAACCCCAAACGCACCGCCGATAATAATTACCGCTTCAGAGCTAGAGTTAAAGATCTTTGTTAACTTATCCGAAAGCTCAGGCGAAGATATATTTTTACCACGTTCATCCGCGAGAATTATTACTTCGTTATGTTTAAAATCCCAAGCTTCAAGCTTCTTCGTAAGCTTTTCCTCATCATAAATCTCCCATTTGATATCAAATGGTTTTTTCAGACGCTTCTCGTATTCATAACAAGCATCCTGAACCCAACCAGTCGATTTCTTGCCGCCTGCGATTATCTTTATCATATTTTTATTTTATCACATTTCTTATTTCTTGTATTTTTTACAACGTTTTTTATGCCATGCCTGTAACGATTGTGGAAAAAGAATTTAAGACCACATCGAAATAAAAAAGCTTGACATTTATATATTCAAGATATAATATAATATTAATACTATATTTAACAGACAGGATGCGAGGAAATGTCTGAATTACCAGAAAAACAAATAAAGAGATTACGCTCACTTATCCAGGAGGCAGAAACCAACTTAGCTGCAGCTAAGGAATTGTTGATCTCTATTGTTGGTGATGGCGATACGATTACCGCTCCTCGCGATGTAACTATTTCCGGGCCTGAAGGAAAGGTTATTGAAGGTGTCTTTGATGGCCAAATTATGATCGACCAAGAAGGAAAGAACTACCCTGTTCCTGCAAACTACGCATCAAAATCAAAGCTTGTCGAAGGTGATATTATGAAACTTACTATCACTCCAGAAGGCAAGTTCCTCTACAAGCAAATTGGACCGGTAGAAAGAAAGACCGTCATTGGCACATTAACTCATCACGACGATAAATATTTCGTAGAAGTAAATGGCCGCGAATACGAAGTACTCTACGCAAGCGTCACTTACTTCCGCCTAAAGGAAGGTTCGCAAGTATCAGTAGTCATCCCAGCAAATAATGAAGACGCAAACTGGGCAGCAGTTGAAGCAGCATTATAAAAACCACTCGACAAAACGGGTGGTTTTTTGTTACCTAAGGTGTTTCTGTGATATAATGATAATAATTTATAAGGAGTTATTTTTATGGGACAAACCATGGACCAGATGAAGATGTTGAATCAACTTCGCAAAGCACAAAAAGAATTAAAGAATGAAATCGTTGAAGTAGAAGCAGGCGACGGCGCAGTTATTGTCCAAATCACTGGCGAACTTAAAGTCAAAAAAGTTACCCTCGACCCAGAGAAAATCGATCTCGATGATATTTCTGAGCTCGAACGCTGGATTGAAAACTGTTTCCGCGATGGCTACGCAAAAGCACAAGAAATCGCAACCGAAAAAATGAAGCCTCTCATGGCAGGTCTCGGTGGCGCTCTTGGCAACATGGGTATGTAAAAAGGATTTTAGGTGCTCCCAAAAGCTTTAGAAAATGTGATTGACGCGCTCGGACATCTTCCAGGCGTCGGCCCACGCACAGCTGAACGCTACGCGTATTATCTTTTTCGTTCCGACAAAAATATTTCGAAAAATATTGCCGACAGTCTTTTAGAACTCCACGAAAAAGTAAAATCCTGTCCGAAAACTTTTGCACTTATCGACAGTTCTGAGGACGTTTCTCCACTTTATACGGACGAGAAACGCGACAAAAAGACGATTTTGGTCGTTGAGGAGCCACTCGATATTTATGCAATCGAACAAACAAAGGCTTATTCTGGAACATACCACGTCCTTGGCGGAGCAATTTCGCCAATCGATGGCATCACCCCAGAACAACTCCACATCAAAGAACTTGTTAAGCGCGTCGAAGAAGACGAAGCGACTGAAGTTATCATCGCAACAAATCCTTCAGTCGAAGGCGAATCAACCGCACTTCTTTTACAACGCACATTGTCCGAAAAGTTCCCAGAACTTAAAATCACCCGCCTCGCACGCGGATTGCCACTTGGCGTTGATCTTTCATATGCAGATCAGATAACACTTTCTGCAGCATTGAATAATAGGACAAATCTCTAACACTAAAATTCTCCTCCCCGCTCCTACGCTTAAGGCCAAGTCTTTAGGTCGGAGAAATTCAGTATTAGAGATTTTTGTGTTATAATTTAAGAGATGTATAACGTATTTTCTGAATTTATTAAAGATAAAAATAAAATTTGTATTATTCAGGCTGAAAACCCTGACGGTGATTCTTTAGGTTCCGCAATTTCGCTTGAATATTTACTTAAAGATAAAGAAATTTGTCTCTACTGTCCAGTCGACATTCCTAAATATCTTCGTTATTTTGAAGGTTGGTCGCGCGTTTCTAATGAATTCACATTCAATGCCGACGGCTATATTATCGTCGATACCGCTGCCGAAATTCTACTTTCTAAGCTCATGGCAGACGACGCAATCAAAAATATCTTGAATACAAAGCCAGTCTTCGTTCTCGATCACCATGAAACTGAAGATGATTTATCATTCCCACACGAAAGAATTATCGAAACTCTTCCATCGTGCTGTACATTGATTTATAAAATCGCAAAAGACCAGGGAATTGAGATTTCTAAAGATGCTGCCGACAACATTTTTAACGGCATACTTTCTGATACTTTAGGTCTTACTACTGCAAGCGTCACAGCTGAAGATTTTAGAATCGCCGCTGAACTTACCGATCTCGGAAGTAACGTTTCCGAACTTGAAGAACATCGCAAAGAATTCATGAAAAAGTCTCAGCGCATCCTCGATTACAAAGCTGATCTTATCAAGCGCATCGAATATTCACTCGACGGCGAGCTCGCAACTATCCATATCCCATGGAATGACATTCAAGAATATTCAGACGAATATAATCCAAACGTTCTTATTCTCGAAGAAATGCGCATGGTTGAAGGCGTTGAAGTTGCTGTTGCAGTAAAGACCTACCCAGACGGCAAGCTTACCGGAAAAATCAGAAGTAGCTGTCCTATCGCAGACAAGGTCGCTGGCTACTTTGGCGGCGGCGGACATCCATACGCAGCTGGCTTTAGAACTTATGACTTATCGTATGAAGAATGCGTTAAAGACCTCGTAAAATGTTGCAACGATCTTATCACTGAATATAAGAAAGAAAACACTGAAAAGGAAAGTATAAGCTACGGGAGCTTCTAATGAAACTTTATAATACTCTCACCAGAACAATTGAAGAATTCAAACCACAAAACCCAGACGAGGTTAAGATTTATACTTGCGGCCCGACCGTCTACAACTTCCCACATATCGGAAACTATACTAGCTATATTTACTGGGATCTTTTAATCCGCACTCTTAAAGCTAACGGCATGACTCCAAAGCGCGTTCTAAATCTTACCGATGTCGGACATCTCACTTCTGATGCCGATGACGGCGAAGATAAGCTCGAAAAAGGCGCAAAACGCGAAGGTAAAACTGTTTGGGAAATCGCTGATTATTATTCAAACTATTTCCTTGAAAACTATGGAAAATTAAATCTTACTCAGCCTGACATTATTGCTCGTGCAACCGACTACATCAACGAAGATATTAAACTTGTCGACACGTTGACCGAAAAAGGCTATACTTACGAAACCTCAGACGGCGTTTATTTTGATACCTCAAAATTCACCGCTTATCCAGATTTTGCTAAACTCGACCTGGACCATTTAAGAGCTGGTGCACGTGTCGACTTTAACACCGAAAAGAGAAACGTTTCTGACTTTGCACTCTGGAAATTCATTAAACCAGGCGAAGACCACGCGATGCGTTGGGATTATCTTGGCCGCCCAGGTTATCCAGGCTGGCATATTGAATGTGCAGCTATTATTCACGAGAAACTTGGTGAAACTATCGACATCCATACTGGCGGTATCGACCACATCCCAGTTCATCACACCAACGAAATTGCCGAATCTGAATGTGCATTCGACAAAAAGATGTGTAATTATTGGCTCCACTGTAATTTCATTACCATTGATGGTGAAAAAATTTCAAAGTCACTCGGAAACACCTATACACTCGAGGAACTCGATGAAAAAGGTTTTTCTCCGCTCGATTTCAAAATGTGGGTGCTTCAAGGTCATTTCCAAGGAACAAGAAACTTCAGTTTTACTGACCTTCAAGCCGCAAAAGCACGTCGCTTAAACTGGCGAAACAAAGCTGCTGAAAGCTATCAACTCGGAAATATCGAAAAAACCGACGTTGAAACAAAGATTCTCGAAAATCTTAACGAGAATCTCAACTCACCAGAAGCCTTCAGTACTATCGACACTAACGAGCTTAGTTTCGAAGATTGGAAATATGTCGACGAGCTCTTTGGACTTAAAATTGCCGAGGGAATCGAAGAAACTCCAGATTTCATTAAGAACCTAATTGAAGAACGCGAAGAAGCAAGAATACGAAAAGATTTCGCAATTGCAGATGATATCCGCGACCAACTTGCAGCCAATAACTATTACGTAAAAGACACCCCTACTGGTCCAGTTTGGCAATTCTTAGCATAAGTGTTAAAATAACAAAAAAGGAGGAAGATGAGTAAGACTGTTGATGTCGATACAAAAACGTTTGTACGATTCTGGCTCGTAATTTTAGGGCTCGGGATTCTAGGATTATTAATTTGGAAAGCGATGCCTGGTATCCTCATCGTTCTCACATCTATTTTCTTTGCCGTTGCGTTACATCCACTCGCAAAGAAAATCGATGCTATCGATAAAAGCAAAGACCGCCGTAGCCTATCATCTATCGCAGCCGTTATAGTTGTCGTCTTATCTATTCTCGCTATTATCGGATTTGTTGGACCAGTCATCATCAACGAGACTTCAAAATTCCTTGGTGCAGTTCCTGAACAAGTTAACTCACTCCTTAAAAATGGTGAGATTGACAAATTCGGTGCATCAATCGGCATCCCAGACCTAAAACAGCAAATCGCAGTTGGCGTCAAGGATGCATCCCAAAACTTCTTCGGTAGTCTCTCAAACTTCACTCTATCTTCAATTGGCACAATCGGAAATATTATTACAGCCGTAATCCTTATTGTCGTTCTTACAATTCTCTTTATGCTCCAAGGACCAGATGTCCTCGACAAACTATGGGGAAGCGTATCATCACACGATAAAGCCGCGTCAAAAGCATGGAGACGCGTCATTGACCGATGCGCAGGTGTTATCTCAAAATATGTCTCCGGACAACTCATTGTCGCAATCCTTGACGGTACTATCGTATCGATCAGCGTTCTAATTATCTCAGTAATTTTCGGTATCAGTGCTAACCTCGCAATTCCAATGGGGCTTATCGCAGCATTCTTCTACCTCATTCCAATGTTTGGTCCAATTATCACTGCAGTCCTCGTCACTTTACTCCTACTACCAAGTTCACTCTGGGCAGCACTCACATTCCTAGCCTTCTACATCATCTACTCGCAAATTGAAAATAATCTCATCTCACCAAAGATTCAAGGAAAGGGTTTAAACCTCCCTCCACTCTTAATTCTCGTTGCGGTTACTATTGGCATCTACTCATTTGGATTAATTGGCTGTGTTATCGCAATTCCAGTGGCAGGATGTATCAAAGTATTCATTGAAGAATATTCAAATCTAAAAGGAGCTAAAGAAGAATAATGGAAGATACTGATTTTCTCGAAGCACTCTCCGGAGTCTATTACATCGCAACGACCGATGGCGATCAACCACACGTTAGACCCTTTGATGGCCTCATAAAAATTGACGAAAAATATTTCATGACATCAAATAGCAGTAAAAAGGTCTTTCAACAGATTAAAAAGAACCCAAAAATCGAAATCTTCAGCATGGAAAGAGGCATGGTTCGCTTTACCGCCGAAGCTTATCCAGTTGAGGACAAAGAACTCACAGAGACCGTCCACGATGCGCTTGGAAAAGACATGACTGATGATTCTGTCGCCATTGAAGTCAAGAACATTAAAGGTTCATTGACTACAATTATGGGCGAAAGTTTTATGCTTAATTTATAGTTTATATGTTAAAATAATCTTATGGAGAGAAAACAACTCACTATTTTTGAAAGACATCCTATTATCAAGGACATTCTTAGCTTGATAGTTTTTGTCGCATGTATCGTCCTCGGTACAATCGTCATAAATAGTTTCGTTTTCCGCTCATATAATGTTGTTGGCATTTCAATGGAAAATACCCTTCATAACACCGACCGTGTTATCGTAAACCGTCTTGCAGTCTCAATCGCGCATTTTAAAGGCGAAGAATATGTCCCTGAACGCGGACAAGTTATTGTCTTTGCTAACGGTGAAGCAAGCGGTCCTCTAACTTGCGATATCGACCCTTCCATTCGCGACCAATACATCATCAAACGTGTAATTGCATTTCCTGGAGAAAGAGTAACCGTAAAAGACGGTGTCGTAACCGTATATAATGATGAATTTCCTGATGGATTTAACCCGGACGAAGCAACTAGAAAATCTGATACTGACGGTCCAAAAAAGGAAACGTCTGGCGATGTCGATATGATTGTTCCAGCTGGCGAAATCTTCGTTGCAGGTGACAACCGTGAAGGAACACATTCATACGACTCACGTTATGGCCTCGGCACAATCCCATATTGTAGGATAATCGGGCCTGTCATCTTCAAACTATTCCCATTTAACCAAATGAGGACATTCTAATGGCTGATTTTGTTGTATTAAGAAAAGGACGAAACGCCATTAGCTCCATTTTACATGGCCTTCTAAATATCGCTCTCGCAGTCATTTCAATCTATATTACCTGGTCAACCGGCAACCCATTGATCGGTCTCTTACTTGTCGTGTTATCTAAATGGCGCATGCTCGCAGTTCGCCCAAGATATTGGGAATTAAATATTAAATCAAACCTTGTTGACCTTATTGTCGGCTGTTCGTTTATTCTCATTGCATATTGCTCTGGAAGAGTCTTTCTACCCGTACACATTGCTTTAATGGCATTATACTCAATCTGGCTAATTATAATTAAGCCACGCTCGACCGAGGGAGCAACAAACCTCCAGTCGCTTATCGCAATCTTCTTCGGAACAATCGCACTCACTCTCATGACTGCAAGTGCAAATTCAATCTTCATGGCTATTGGCGGATTTATTATTGGATACGCCGCAGCACGTCACATCTTTGTTCAGGGCGACGACAAAGATTATAATATCATTATTATGGCTGGAGCTATTGCTTCAGCAGAAATCGCATGGATTTGTCATTCATGGCTAATCGTATACTCTTTTGCAGACGCAGGTATCATTATTCCACAATACTCAATCATTATGACAATTGTTGCATTTGTATTTGGCTATGTCTATAAATCAATTTCTCGAAACGAAGGCAATATCAAATGGTCTGAAATCGGCATGCCAACCATCTTCGCCGTTCTTACAATAGCAGCAATTCTTGTTTTCTTTAGCCAACCAATTTTTAACGTTTAAGGAGTTTTTTATGGAAGAAACAAAACAAACCAATAATTCTGCGCACCCATTGATCGTGCTGACTTTTATTATCTCTCTTTCAAGTTTAGGACTTGGAGTTTACAATTACTATAATAATGGTTCAATCACAAACTACAACTATAGTAATGATGGAAACTCACTAAATTTCGAGGCTGGCTCAATCGCAGAAGTCGCAAATAAAGTATCTGACAGTGTCGTCTCTATCACGACCGAAATTAGAACAAAATCATGGTTCGGCACAGAATCAACCAGCTCCGCAGCTGGTACTGGCTTTATCCTCACAGACACTGGCTACATTATGACAAATAAACATGTTGTTGAGAACGCAAAGAACGTCAATGTTACCTTGAACAACGGAAAAATTTATAAAAACATAACTATTGTTGGCACCGACCCATTAAATGATTCCGCAATTCTAAAAGTCGATAATCCAGAAGGTTTTAAACCGGTCACGCTTGGAGATAGCAAAACTATCAATATTGGACAACAAGTCATCGTAATAGGAAACGCACTTGGTGAATACTCCAACTCAGTTACGTCTGGTATCATTTCCGGAACAGGTCGTGAGCTCGTCGCCTCAGATTCAACCGGAGCAGCTTATGAACAACTAACCGACATGCTCCAGACCGACGCAGCGATTAATGGCGGAAACTCCGGAGGTCCAATCGTTAATGCAGCTGGAGAAGTTATCGGTATCGCTACAGCATATGCTTCAAGTTCACAAACCGTTGGTTTTGCTATTCCTATCGCAAACGTCAAAGGTCTTATTAACAACGTTATCGAAACCGGAAAATTTGAACGCGCAATCCTTGGAGTTCAATATAATGCAATTACTCCAGAATTTGCAGAAAAGAATGATTTACCAGTCAACTACGGCGCCTACGTCTACTCAAAGAACGAATCAGCAGTTGTAAAAGGTGGCGCTGCCGACGAAGCAGGAATTAAAAATGGCGATATTATTCTTGAAATCAACGGCGTAAAGATTGGCAAAGCTGGCTCACTCAGCACGCTCGTCGGAGAGTATAAAGTAAACGACGAAATCAACGTAAAAATCTATCGTAGCGGCAAAGAGATCGTATTAAAAGCAAGACTAAAAGCCTACAAAGAATAAAAAAATATCCCCCTCTAATGGGGGTTATTTTTTATCTTCTTTTATTCTTCTTCTACTATTTACAATCATCGTAATTAATACGACAAACATACTTAGAATAACAAAGAGATAGAAGCTAATACCGCGATGGAGAAGAACAGCCGAGCTAAGAACTGTTTCGCCGAATGCTGCTCCATAAAGCGTTAAGAAGACTTGTTCACTTACACCAACTGCACCTGGAATTGGTAGAATACAAGTTGAAACAAAGAGGATTGATTGCATTGCAAAGAATTCAAAGACATTCATCTCATGTAACCCGAATGAAAGGTAAATGAAGAACGGAATTAGATAAAATAACGTCATCTGACCAACAACTTTTAGAATTGACTGCCAAAATTCTTTTTTGTGCTCACGGACATACCTTGAACCTTCCATATATTTATCAAGTCCACCCTCAGCTTTCTCAAGCCAGACTTCAGATTTCTTAAAACCGTGACGCCACAAAAAACCGAAGAAACGGCGAAGAAATCTTCTAAGGCCGCCGGTAAAGAAAATACTAAGAAATAAGATAAAGAGCGCGAACGTGTTGATCATGAGTCCAATTGCAAAGAGAATTGCAACTGAACCAGAAAGGAAATCGTTTCCAAAAATTGCACAAATGAGACCAATACCAGTTACGGCGAATTGAATACCACAAGTTTGGATTAAAATTGCGAGAGTAGCGTTTGCAGTCGAGATTTTTTCTTTCGACATATAGTAAATCTCAAGTGGCTGACCACCGCTAGCACCTGGTGTAACAGAACAGAAAAAGAAGCCAATCAATGTAAATCTCAGGGATTTAAAGAATGATATTTTCTCGCCAAAAGAGCGAAGAAGTGTCATCACATTCCACGCTTCCATCGAGAAGTAGCCTACCATACAAGCAATACAAAGTAGTAAGAAAAACGGATTCGCAGACAAAAGGACTTTAATAATGTCGTTTATATCCTGGTCGCGGAAAACTAACCATACTGCAAAAATTAAAAGCCCAACAAAAACAATGAAGTTTAAGATAATAGGAAGTGATGCTAATCGTTTCTGTTTCTTTTCCATTTATATATATTTTACTACACTTTAGTATTTAAAGGCTAGGATAAACTCATCCTTTGATATCAACATAAAACCTCTAGACGTCGCATATGTCACGATGTCGTCAAGTTGCGAGTTATCAGCCTCAAGGACCATAAATCTGCTCCTATCATCGTTCTTTTTATCTGATGCCTCATCAATTAATTTCTTAATTAATTTCAAGCCACCATCATCAGCATAGAGCGCCAATGCTGGCTCGTATTTTAGTTCAGGGCTTGTCCAATCCCAATTAAGGTCAACATATGGCAAATTAGCAGTAATAATATCTGGAAGTGTGTCAATTTTTTCCAGTAAATCAGATTTAAAGAATTCGATATTTACCCGTAATTTTTCAGCATTTTCGCGTGCAACTTCAAGCGCAGGCAAAGACACATCAACGCCTTTAATATCCGACAAAATCCCATCTTTAAAAAGCTCCAACTTCAAAGTTATAGGAATACATCCCGAACCAGTTCCGACATCAACTATCGACGGATTCTCCATTTTCTCCGCATCGACAATTCCGAGCACACTATAAATCATCTGTTCGGTTTCTGGGCGCGGGATTAAAACGTTCTGGTTCACATTAAATACCCTTCCAAAAAATTCCTTTTCGCCCATTATATATGCTAGCGGAATTCCAACTGCACGTTTCTCTAGCATCTTATCGGCCTCAGACATATCATATTCTTCATCTGAATGCATGATAATCCCGACACGATCAGAAAAACCAAGCGTCTTCATCGCTATTAGTTCTGCGTCCAGTGTACTAATTTTTGTTTTTGCTTGTTTTACCCACTCAATCAGTTTCACTTTTTATCTGCTTCTTCCTTCATAAATTCACGTTCATTCTTTTGAAGTTCCAAAATGATATCTTCAATATCACCATCCATTGCCGCTGAAACATTTGAACGGTTATAGTGGATTCTATGGTCAGTAATACGATCTTGTGGGAAGTTATATGTACGAATCTTTTCTGAACGGTCGCCACTACCAATCAACGATTTTCTTGCCTCAGATGCATTTGCTTGATCTTCCAGGCGTTTCTTTTCAGCGAGGCGCGAGCGAAGCACGTTCATTGCTTTAATGCGGTTTTGTTGCTGTGAACGTTCATCTTGCATTGCAACAACAATACCTGTTGGAAGATGTGTAATACGAACAGCAGAGTCAGTTGTATTAACACCCTGACCACCATGACCGCCCGAACGATAAATATCAATGCGAAGATCTTCTTGCTTAATCTCGAATTCCTCTTCAGGAATTTCAGGAAGAACCGCGACAGTAGCAGTTGAAGTATGGATACGACCTTGGGACTCAGTAACAGGAACACGTTGAACACGATGAACACCACCTTCAAATTTAAACTGTCCATATGGCCTCTCGCCAGTCATCTTAACAATAACTTCCTTCATGCCACCAGCTTCATTCTCGTTCTGAGAGATAAGTTCAGCTTTCATGCCATGAGTTTCAGCGTAACGAACATACATGCGATAAAGCTCGCCCGCGAAAAGGGAAGCTTCATCGCCACCTGCGCCGGCACGAATTTCCATAATCGCCGGCTTGTCATCATTAGGGTCACGAGGGATTAACATTTCCTCAAGTTTTTCAGAGTCCTCTACAATCTTTTTATTAGCCTCATCAATATCAGCTTTCGCCATTTCAGCAAAATCCGGATCAGAAAGAAGATCGTTTGCATCTGAAATATTCTTTTCCATTTGCTCAATTTCACGACCAAGCGCAAGTATCTCATTTAATTCAGAAAGACGTTTTGATTTTGACGCAAAAGAAGAATCAGAAAACGCGTCCGGTTTCGACAAAAAATCAGTTATTTCTTTTGCTTCATCTTCGTATTTTTTTAAATGAAAATCCATATGTGTTATAATTATACCATAAAAATAAGAGATTACCATGGACCTTTAGCTCAGCTGGCTAGAGCGTACGATTCACATTCGTAAGGTCGCTGGTTCGAGCCCAGCAAGGTCCACCAAACGGTTCATAAAATTATTTTTAACTATTTCGCAATCTATAAATGTCTGTTAAATCCCTCACAAGAATAGAGGGCTATTTTATGTCATTTTTGCAACAAAAAACACGACAAGAACTACGATTTATCTCTGTAATTTCAACGGTTAAATATCCAAAAAATTGAGCGAAATATTACACATAGAAAATGCCGCCAGGAATACTGGCGGCTTGAAACCCTTTCGGGCAGTGAAAACGTCATTGTGCCTTTTTCTATTTTTTTCCAGATTGAGCAGTACTACTCTGCAAAGCTCTTTTGCAACCTGAATGATTGTATAGATAAGTACAAAACGACTTCACATTTTCTTCCGATGATATGATCATAGTCATACGTTCATCCAAAAATGTTTTTTCACTTAAAGTGCTACTACCGACAAAGAATATGGCTAAAGCCACTAAAGATTCCTCTCGTTTTGCCAAGCATTCCCGCTTAGACGACTTCTAATATTTCCCGCTATGACGGGAGCAATAAGAAGTTGCACTCGTCTAACGAGCTACGGTTCAGCCTTAAGACTTGTTTTCTTTTCGACTACGCATAGATTTCAGGATTCCATCCGGCTATGCCGTACGATCAACTGAGGTTATCGCATCGAGTTTTAACAATCTGTGCATGATTGTCAGAAAACGCCTCTTATAAACAAACGTATCAGAATCATTCTTTTAAGTTACGCGACTCTTCGTCTCCCATAACTCGGAGTATGTATTAATTATAGCATACTTTGGCAAAAAAGTCAATAGTTCTTATGCTTTTTCTGCCAAATAATCAAATATTCTCCCTATAATCTGTTAATACCCTAAACAATTTGGTCACATAAAAAAGTTTTTAGCTAAATCTTCTCTGGATTCAAAAGGATAGTCTTTAGTTGCTTTGCTACAGCATCGGTAGGTACCATATATTCACTGGTGCAATTCTGAGTGCGCCAAGTATCGTGAATTACAAAATCAAATCCATTGAATTGAACATCCGGAGTGGTATTACCTTGCCAACTCTTCTTAGAATCTTCCATGGCCCTTATGGTGACAACGGAACAGGAAAAGATATCATTATAGTAAGCATCTTGAGGCTGTTCGACATAATCGTTCTTAGAAATAGCCGTCAAACCAACAACATAGTTGCCAAAACTATCACCTTGGTTTTCTTGATCTACTGCATATCCATAATTAGTCAAATCATCCGATAGTTTATACTTTACGCCCCATCTAGGTACATAAAAGTATCCGTTTTCAATATAAGGACCGCCGCTAACTTTGGCTGTATCAGTAATAGTTACGGTTATTCCATTATTTGTCGTGGTTTCAATTTCGGGAGTTTCAATGGTGGTAATTGTGCCATCATCTTCTTTGATTTGAACTTTCAAGTCAGAAATTTGGCTATCTTTTTGCGAACTCTGCACCATACCATAAACGCCAAACCCAATACTACAAATAGCCACAATGCACGCAATTGCCGTAGCAATTTTCAAGCCATTCCCACTTTTTTGCTTGTTGTCTACTGCTGGTGTCATTGGCACTCCAGTATCAGTATTATGTTCCATTAAGTTTCCTTTTTTAAATACTTATGTTTTTATTATAGCATGATTAAATTATTCCCGAATGTCTCCCTTATAGATTGTTAATGTCCGGACAATTCGCCCCCACCATTCAATTTACGTTTTAATATTTCACGACAAAAGCTAACTATTTTTCTTTTATAGCAGTAACTTCAATTTCAATTTTAGCGCCTTTCCTAGTCATCCCGTTAACTTCAATCATTGTTGATACAGGAACTGAATTTTTAAAATATTCATCTCTAATTGGCGATACTACAGAAAAATCATTCATATCAGTTAAATATATGACAGCCTTTACGACACTAAATTATACCATTTTAACACTAATCTCCTACAATATCATCTATGTTACATGGTATAATAATTAATATGTCAAACATTATTATCACTTCTGGGCGTAGATATATTGATATTGACGCTTATGCTAGTATGATAGCTTATCGCGAATTACTAAGGGCCATAAATGACAATAATATTATCGCTTCCACAACGGCTACACTTAATCAAAGTGTTCCGCCATTAATTTTAAATTTAAAGTATAACCTAGATAGACCAATTAATAACGAGAATAATAAATATATCCTACTAGATGTATCGAATCCTAGTTTCTTTGACGAGCAAATAAAACCAAATAAGATAATTGAAATTATAGACCACCATACTGGCTTTGAACAGTATTGGGATGCATATCCTAACATTAAAACTCAGATTGAGTTTATTGGCTCGGTTTGTACTCTTATTTACGAGAAAATTATTCAGTCTGGGCATACCGAAATTCTTGATACTGATTTGTGTAAACTATTAATTGCAGCCATTCTAGACAATACGCTCAATCTCAAAGCTAGCATTACTACAGACCGTGACCATAAGGCATATAGTGAACTATTAAAACTAGGCAATGTCTCCGAAAATTTCTATAAAGAATATTTTTCTGCGTGCGAATCTGAAATTATGAAAGATTTTGAAAAAGCCATCAAAGATGATTTAAAAATAGAAAAAGTAAGGATACTACCGGAAGTCATAGGGCAGATGATAGTACTAAACTTAGATAAATTTAACCACGAGAAAATGAACGAAATTTTTGCCGATTATCCAGAATGGATGATGAATGTCATATTGCTAGAAGAAGGCAAGAGCTATATCTACTTCGGCGGTGGCGACGACGTTAAGCAAAGACTAGAACAACTATTTAATAAAAAATGTGAGAATGATAATCTGTTAATTTTAGATAAGTTTCTACTCAGGAAACAAATCATGAAGAAAGCAAGAAATACTCTCTCTATATAAGCAAACAACGCACATAACCATGGAGAATATATGAAAAAAGTTTTATTTTTTACCGAAAAACTAGATCTACTTGAAGATTTTAAGGGCCGTCTTCTTAGCGATAATATCGAGGCGACCGTCGTGAGCCATAAAGACATTGATCTTTTTGTTGACGGAGAAAATACAAGCATTAAGATTCATAATACTGACGAAGACCTCACAAATTTCAGCGCAATCGTCTGTCTACTGACACCAGAACATCGACTAATTGACATTTTTAGTTCAATCGGCTGTTATGCGCGCAAGAAGAATATTAAAATGATAGATGACACTTTCACTAATACATCCGGAAAACTATATGAAATGTGGCATCTTTGGGAAAATGATATTCCAGTTCCAAAAACTGCATACGGTAGCATCGATTTCTTAATTAAAAAACTTGAAGAATTTGGCGGAACAGCCGTTCTAAAAAGCACTCACAGTGCAAAGGGAAAAGACAACTATTTAGTTCGTTCTGCCGAAGAAATCAAAGAAATTCTAAGAGACAGAGACACATCCAATTATATTTTACAGAACTTCATCCCGAACGACGGAGACTATCGTATTATAACAATGAATTTTGAACCAAAATTTGGAATCTATCGTAGCTCGGGCGGAAAAGACCACCGCAATAACACTTCGCTTGGTGGGCACGCCGATATTATAGAGATTACACCTAAGTTAGCTGAAATCGCTAGGGTTACCTCAGCTGCAATGGATATTAAATTTGCCGGTGTCGATATTATCACTGACAAAGAAACCGGCAAGAACTATGTTTTAGAAGTGAACCGCACCCCACAATTTGCATCCGGTTCATTCATCGACGAAAAATACAAAGCTCTCCGCGATTTCTTACAAAGTATCTAATCCGCTCATAATATAAAGCACATTACGATGTTCTGCACCATCAACACTATTTAATCGCGCTATTTTTCGTGGGTCGCGAATATATCCATCTTTATTTTTTGCCGCTTCATCACGTATCTGTTCTTTCACTGCCGGATTATAATTAATCATCCTTGCACAAACAAGAAATTCAAACTTCATGTCAAAACTAATCTCGTCGAACGAATCACTGATGATTTTATCGCAATTTTCTAGTGCCTGACGATACAAATCTAAATGTTTATCAATATTTTTATGATAGAAACAGCTTTCACAGAGCATAATATGTGTGTATAAATATACTTTCATAACATCTTGGGTTGAGGAAAGCGCCTTCTCTAGCATCTCAGCATAGATATCAATATTTCTTGGGAATAATTCCTCGGTCAAAGCAATAACATTGACTAGAAATGTTGTGAGCGTGAAAAATGCATCATCATCGGCGCGAAGTTCATCACAAAGCGCATATAATTTTTCCTTGCCACCATAAAGAGACAAAAAGTCCTCACGCAAATCAACACTATATTCATGAAGAAGATGAAAAACGCGAAAAAGCGTCGCTTCTAGACCATAAAGACCGTTATATTTTTCAAAGAACGGCTTTCTTACTTCGTAAAAAACCACTCCTGAATAATTGTTATTTTGAAGAATACTGAGAAGATTATGATTCGGCTCGTTTGTTGCCAAAAACTCATTATATTCATCAGTTTTAAACCAATTTTTCATTCGCGTTGCAAAATGGAACTTCTTGCTATACGACAGCTCAGAAAAGTGTTCTTTATAATAGTCTCTCACAGTCTTTTTATCTTCAATCATATATATATTATATAATGATTATTTAAAATTCAGGACAGAATGATTCCGGTCTTTACTTTTCAGTTTATATCTGATATAATAGGGAGCAACTATGAGTAAAAAAGAATTACATCCTAAAGATTATCGTTTTGTCGTCTTCTCTGATGAAGCTGCAAAATTCTCTTTCCTTACTCGCTCAACAGCTAAAAGCGAAGAGACAATCAAATGGACCGACGGTAATGAATATCCTCTCGTAAAGATCCAGATTTCATCTGCATCTCACCCATTCTTCACTGGTGAAGAGAAGATCATCGATACCGAAGGTCGTGTCGACCGCTTCAAAGCTCGTGCTGCTAAAGCTGCCGCTCTTAAAGACCAACTCGGTTCAAAGGCACGCAAGGCTGAAAAAGAAGCAAAGCGCAAAGCTGAAAAGGAAGATAAATAATCTAAAATCCCTCGCATACTACGAGGGATTTTTTTATGCTATACTATTCTAAAAGGAGTTTTATGGAAATATTAGTAATATTATCTTTAGTCTTATTTCTTATCATCATACCAGGCATCCGTGTCGTTAACCAATACGAGCGCGGCATCGTTCTTCGTCTTGGTAAATTCCATCGCACAATGGACCCAGGCCTTCGCCTCATCTTCCCATATTTCGATCGCATGATTAAAGTCGATGTCCGTACCACACCTATGGATATCCCGAAACAAGAAGTCATTACAAAAGATAACGTCACCGTAAACGTTGATGCTGTTGTTTATTATCGCGTCCTCGATCCAAGAAAAGCAGTTCTCGAAACTACTAACTATTCTTACGCAACTTCAACTTTTGCCCAGACCGCTCTTCGCGATATCACCGGTAACTTCGAACTTGATGAGATTCTTTCTAAGCGTGACGAAATCTCTAGCCAAATTAAAGAGATTGTCGACAAACAAACCGATAAATGGGGAATCGATATCGAAAACGTTAAGCTCCAGAACATTGAGCTTCCATCAGATATGAAACGCGCAATGGCAAAGCAAGCTGAAGCTGAACGTGAACGCCGTGCTGCAGTCATTTCCGCAGAAGGTGAAAAAGCTGCTGCTGACGCTGTTGCTAAGGCTGCAGAACTCCTCGCAAAAACTCCTGGCGGTATCCAAATCCGTACCCTTCAAACCCTTGAGAAAATCTCAACCGACCCAAGCCAAAAAACCGTCATCCTTCTTCCGAATGATGTTGCAAATGTAATCAAAAACATCAAATAACAAAATATCCCCCGAAAGGAGGATATTTTGTTATTGCTTAGAATTATTTATCGCCGCCAAGCACGACATTGTTTGCGTGAAGCCAACCCTCTACGGTGCCGCCATCAAGATATTCACCAGCGGTTCTAGCTACGCGAATTGTGCCGCCTTTTTTGATATATGAAGCAAATGGATCAGTAATCATATATTCTTGGTCGTTTGGACCAAAATCATGAGTCTTTACGTACTCGACAATCTCTTTAAGAAGTGATGTGGAAAGAATATATTTAGAAACCGATGCGAGGCCGGTAACTTGCTCAGGAGCTGGTTTCTCAGTAATTTTTACAAGTTTCTCATTCTCGATAGTAAGTGCGCCACCGTTAAGAAGCGCTTCATATGGATGATCAATACCAAGAATTACGGATTCATCATCACCCTGAGCTGCATTAGCAAGGGAAATAACTGCGCTTTCGCCACCTGGGTTCCAGATAAAGTCATCACCCATAAAACAATAGACAGGTTCGTTGATGCTGTATTCTTCTACGACCATAGCTACAGGAACAGCAGTACCGTATTTGCCAGATGGATCTTGGATAGTGTAGTGGATCGTGACGTCGTCTGGGAGAGTTTTAGCAAGAGCTAAACGATCATGTTTGCCACGTTCAATAAGGTAGTCATTAAGCGCTACATTATCTTCGTAGAACTTCTGAACTTGGCATGGCTCGACGTTTGAAATAACCATGTAGATATCTTTGACACCTGCATCGATAAGTTCTTGAACTGAATAATCAACTAGCGGTCTGTTACCAACTGGAAGCATAGATTTCTCAATAATCTTTGTGATTGGAAGTCTACGTGTGCCCCAACCAGCTACAGGTATAATCGCTTTTGTAATCTTTTTCATAATAAGTATATTATATAACAATTTATAAATATATTATTTGAAAAACATAACTATACTCTATCTAAAATTCTTGTGGTTGATATAAAAACAATATCAACGTATAATTTTAATCAAACAGAGATTATAAAAAGTGCTATCTATCGCGAAATATATTAAAATCCTCGCAGCAATATTTGCCCAGGCAATAATCATCACGCCATCATTTTTTGGTGCGACAAATCTCTTCCTTGAATCATTGCGTAATATTAAGAAAGCAGTTTTGAATTGGAGTACAGCACCTTACACGCACATCGTCATGATATATCACTGGGCTATGATTACTATATTTATAATAATAGAATTTTGCATTATCATTTCAATATTTTCATACTATACTTCAAAACCTATAAAAAGAAATAAGGAACAATTAATAAAGGCCTTACACTCAAATAATGCTTTATCACCAATACATTCAAGAGCAGAACTACTTAAAAGAGTTCTTGGGCCAAATAAAAATAAAGAAAACAAAAAACTCATCAATAATACTATCAACCAGACAATTAAACCAATAAAACGTTTCTTATCAATCAGAAATACTAAAGACCCGAACACATTAGTTATTAATTCAAAATGGGGTGGTGGCAAAACCACCCAATTGTTAATTGCCATTAACGAATCGTCTGACAAAAATCACGAATACATCTACGAATCTTGTTTTAAATACACCAACGAAATGAATGAATTCTTTTCAGATTTATTTAACATAATTGATGAAATACTATATAAAAATGGGATCCACGCCAAAAAAGAAACGAGGGCATTACTTGAAAATATTGGTAACAATAACATTGATATCAAGAAACTCGCTTCATGGCTATTCAAAAGCAAATATAGCAATAATTATTTATCAACCGATATTATCTCGGCACTTAATGGGCTTTATGATAAGAAAAATGCAATATTTAAAATAATCATCATAATTGATGACTTAGACCGACTCCAAGGGAAAGATATCACTAAAGTGTTATCAGTTCTCTCTATTTTGAGAAAAATGAAATTTGTAAAAATTATATTACCAATTGACAAAGATACGGTGATAGAAGCTTTGAGATTAAAGAAAATAGTAAACCCAGAGCAGTTTATACAAAAATATCTCCCAGAACAGTCGACTATAAATATTAGTTCGGGCTACCAATTTGCTTCAACCATCATTGCTGGCCATATTATAAATAATCATCCAAATCTAAAAGATAAAGATGTTTCACCAGCTGTAAACGCCGTAGCTATCAAATTACTCTCAAATAAAATGAAAATCTTAACAAATAACTGGAGTTACAATAGCGACATCCGGTGGCTTAGTGAACAAAACGGCTCCATTATCAAAGAGTATACCGGTCCACTATATTCTTTATTAAGAACACCAAAATTTATTAACGACATAAATGACCAAATCGGAACAGACTATGCAAGTTTAGGAGCACACACTACAAAATATGACTGGCATAATACTGCTTCGAATGATCCAAGAAAATACGAGAATATCATTCTTATGTTAAAGAGAACTGACGGTGGTTATATTAGGGAAATGTTCACAAACGATGACTATAATGAAGTGGTCGATTCTTGGTTGTTTGAATACATGACTAGGTATTGGAATCTTTTCGAATTCACAATAAGAGACTGTATTGATTATGCTGATCAGCTTTCAAGCGTGCAATTATCAGAAGTCCCAGGCGAACAATTTGCACAGGCGTATAATAAATTATTTGAAAACAAAGAAATTATATTCGACAGTGAAGAGTAAACGCAACTACCTCTTGCATTTCTCCTAAAACTATGCTAAAATATCTCTATTATTAATTTAATGAAACAATCTCGCGTTGTTTTCCTGAATCTATCAGATTTGAGGTTCGCGAGATGAAGGGAAAGGAAAACATGTCAGTAAAGCCAGACATGAAGGCTCTCCTTGAAGCGGGAGCACACTTTGGTCATAAGACCAGCCGTTGGCACCCAAAGATGGCGCCATACATCCACAGCAAACGCCAGGATGCACACATTATCAACCTCGAAGCTACTGTCGAAGGCCTCGATAAGGCAATCGCAGAAATCGAAAAAGTCGTTAAGAGCGGCAAAAAGGTCCTCTTCGTAGGTACCAAGAAACAGGTTAAAGAAGCAGTCAAAACTGCAGCTGAATCTGTTGATATGCCATACGTCACAGTTCGCTGGGTCGGTGGTACTCTCACTAACGTCGAAACCGTTAACCGCCAAATCAAGAAGGTTAAAGATCTCGAACGCCGCATGAAGAACGGTGAACTCGAAGCTCGTTATTCAAAGCTCGAAGTTCAACGCTTCCAAGAAGAAATCGACACCCTTAATGAACGCTACGGCGGCATCAAGGATATGAACGAACAACCAGCAGCTGTCATCGTTGTTGACGTTCCTGAAGATAAGAACGCAGTCAAAGAAGCTAAGGCTCTTAACATTCCAGTTATCGCTCTCTGCGACACTAACGTTGATCCAAGCGAAATCGACTTCGTCGTTCCTATGAACGATGACTCAGTCAAAGCAACTAAGCTCGTTCTTGATTACTTCACTGAAGCTATCAAAGAAGCACGTAAATAATTAGGAGGCATTATGGCAAATATTGATATCGAAACTATCAAGAAACTTAAAGAACTCTCAGGTGTTGGTCTTACCGACGCTAAAAACGCTCTCGTTGAAGCTAATGGTGATTTCGACAAAGCTCTCGAAGCTATGAGAAAGAAAGGCCTTACTAAAGCTGAGAAACGTGGTGATCGCGAAACTCGCGAAGGTCTCATCGATTCATACGTCCACGATGGCCGTATCGGTGCTATCATCGAAGTTAACTGTGAGACTTCATTCGTCGCTAAAACCGATGAGTTCAAAGACCTCGCTCACAAACTTGCTATGCAAGTTGCATCAATGGCTCCACTTTATGTTTCTGAAGAAGACATTCCTGAAGAAGCTAAAGCAGCTAAGATGAAAGAACTTGAAGAGAACTTCAAGGGTCCAGAAAATATGAAGGAACAAATCCTTGGCGGCCAAATCAAGAAAGCTTTCGCTGACAAGGTCCTCATGAACCAACTATACATCCTCGATGACACCAAGACTGTCGCTGATTTCATCAAAGACAACATTGCAAAGACTGGTGAGAACATCACTGTTAAACAATTCAAACGCATCGAACTCGGTGTAACCGAGTAATCAGAAAAAGTTCCCGAAAGGGAACTTTTTTGATGTATAATATACTTATGTATATATTTTTTGGAGTGTTGATCGGTATTATTGTCCTAACTGCCGTCGTGACCGCACATGAATTTGGACATTTCATCACAGCAAAGAGAAACGGAGTAAACGTCAAAGAATTTGGCATTGGCTTCCCACCAAAAGCTAAAACTTGGCTCCATGTCCCAACAAAAGAAGCTGAAAAATACTGCAAAAAATTCAAACTCGACAGCGTAAAGACTAAGAAGATTCTAAAGAAAGCCCAGAAGAGAGGAAAGAAGGGCTGGATTTGGATTCCACTTCCGAAAGACGAGTGGTACGAAGAAACCGACGAAGGTCTCGTTCCAAAAACCCAAGATTATCTTATCTTCAGCCTAAACTGGCTCCCAATCGGCGGTTTCTGCCAAATGGATGGCGAAACCAATATCGACACAAGGAAGGGAACCTTTGGTGCCGCTTCTCTCTGGGCAAAAACCAAAATTCTCTTTGCTGGCGTAGCAATGAACTGGCTTCTCGCTGCTATTATTTTCACAATTCTCGCTTGGACTGGCATGCCAGAAATGCTCGACAACCAATATCGCGTAGAGAGCGACACAACCTATGAGAACACAAGTGCCGTCGTAATTGAAGAGATTTTTAAAGATACGCCAGCAGAAAAATCCGAACTAAAAGTCTCAGATCAGATCACAAAAATCTCGACTAGCGATAAAAAAGATTCAGTAGAAGTCCATACTTCAGCCGATCTACAAGACTTCAACCGTAATCACGCCGGCCAAGATGTGATTTACAACATCAGACACATAGAGGAAAGTGGTGAAATAACCGAAAAAGAAGTCGCCATCAAATTGAATGAGGAAAGCGAGAAATACATCCTCGGTATTTCAATGTCACAGTTTGGATTAAACAGATATCGCGCGACCTGGTCAGCACCAATTGTTGGTATTGTGAATACTGTTCAATTAACTGGCGAAACTTACAGCGGCCTCGGCCAGCTCGTTGGCAACATTTTCTCTGGCGTCGCAAACCAATTCAGCCCTGATGAAACGACCCGCGAAGAGGGAAAGGCAAAAATAGAAGCTGCCGGCGATTCAGTCTCGGGTCCAGTTGGCATCATCGGCGTTCTCTTCCCAGCAATCGCTCAAACCGGCGTTACAAATGTATTATTCCTGACAGCCATCATCTCAATCTCTCTCGCCTGCATGAACGTCTTGCCAATACCAGCACTGGACGGTGGACGTTGGTTCTTAATCGTTTTATTTAGATTACTAAAACGCCCATTGACCCCTGAAACTGAAAATAAAATCGTCAGTCGCGCATTTATGGTACTTCTAATTCTTGCTGGATTCATCACAATTCTAGATGTTATGAAAATCTTAAGGTAGAAAATGAAGAAATCAAAAAAAGAGGGTATAAAAAATTTCATAAAAGGTCTCGGCCTTGCAGCCTACGTCTTTTTAGTATGGCAGATTTCTCAGTATGCAATCGGATACCTCACAATCTTCATTCTCGGTAGAGCAAATTATAATAAGCCATTCTGGTTTACAATTGTTGGAATCTTAACTTATTTACTTGCTATCTTTCTCATTATTTTCATCCCGAAACATATTAGCAAAAAACTCAAGGCCACAAGAGAAGAAATTGGCCTATCCGGCCTTCCAACTTTTACGGATATCGGAGTATCAATCCTAGGGTATATTTCAACAATCCTCATCGCAGGGACCGTCATTCTCATTCTTGAAAAACTACATCTCGTCGACGCAGCTGCACAGCAAGATATTGGCTTTAATAATATTTCTAATGGCACTGGCCGTGCACTAGCCTACATTCTAATTGCAGTTATTGCCCCACTTGCTGAAGAGACTATTTTTCGCGGGTATCTCTACGGTACACTCCGAAAAAACCTCTCAATCATACCGTCAATTATCATTGTTTCCGTACTCTTCGGCGCGCTTCATAGTCCACTTAACGTCTCAATCGACATCGCAATCCTTAGTACAATTCTATGCCTTGAACGTGAAATTACCGGCACTATCCATGCCGGTATTATCACGCATATACTCCAAAACAGTATTGCCTTTATTATTTTAGTAATCAGAGGGATTATCTAGATCTTCATAATCTCAGCCTCTTTTTCCTTAAAGAGGTTTTCGATTTTATCGCCAAATTCCTTGGTCATATCATCAATTTCTTTTTCGCCACGTTTCTTTGTGTCTTCTGGGAGTTCAGCGCCTTTAAGCTCTTTACGTGCATCTTCACGGACATTGCGAATGCCAACCTTAGCCTCTTCGACCTTAGCGGAAGCGGTTTTAACAATTTCTCTACGGCGCTCCTCCGTAAGCGGTGGAACTGGGACGCGAACGACACGGCCATCATCAGATGGGTTTAGTCCAAGAGTTTGATCAGCACGAATTGCTGAGCAAATATTCTGAATAGTTGAAGGATCATAAGGAGTTACAAGAAGCATAGTGCCGTCTGCAATTGTGACGTTTGCGACCTGGTTAAGTGGCATATATTGGCCATAAGCCTCAACTTTTACACCACCAAGCATATCTGGGTGTGCACGACCGGTACGAACCTTTGACATCTCGCCATTAAAACGCTCAACTACAGCTTCCATAGCTTTGCGATATTCTCTTGAATCAAACATTATAAACTCCTATTTGTTATTATCTCCATTATAACAGAGAAGATACCAAATGACAATTAAGTCAAAACACATTGAGATTTAGTCGAATAAAGCATTTTACACGACTTAAGACTTGGCCTAGCGACCTACCGCCCCTTGGGACGCGGAAAGCCACGAAGTGGCTTATAAAAAAGTATTTCTTACAATAATTGTAAGAAATACTTTTTTATGGAGTGCATTGCGTAAAATTAGTTTTAGCTAATCTCTACAATCTTGCCTTTATTGCCATTTGGTAATTCAAATTCATCTCCGACCTTCTTGCCCATAAGAGCCCTACCAATAGGTGAAACATCTGAGATACGGCCATTAAGTGGATCAGCTTCAACTGCGCCAACAACAGAGTAAGTATTCTTCTTACCTCCAAGTGAAACGGTAACTGTTGCACCCATAGCAACCTTATCGTGTGATGCGCTTCTAATAATTTTTGCTGATTTTAAAATTTCTTCAATTTCAAGAATGCGATTTTCAACTTGCTTTTGCTCAGAACGAGCAGAACTGTATTCCTCATTTTCAGAGAGATCACCAAAAGCACGAGCCGTTGCAATTCTTTCAGCAATAGCAGGGCGCTGAGCAATTAACTCCTCGAGTTCTTTCTCGAGTTCAGCCTTCCCATCTTTGGTTAAACTAACAGTTTTCTTCATAACTCTTAAAATATATCGCGACGCCCTATTTTTGTCAATATAAAACCGCATTTACCCCTATTTTTTTAGGGTCTACTGTGATATAATTTAAGGGTTATTACTAAACAAATTGGGTCAAAACAATGAAATTATCAAATACATTCGTTAAAACCTTCCGCGAAGTCGGCAAAGAAGAGACTGCAAGAAACGCAGAACTCCTTATTCGCGCAGGTTACATCAATAAAGAAATGGCTGGTGTCTACACTTATCTTCCACTCGGCCTTAAAGTTATCGAAAAAATAAAAAGCGTCATTCGTGAAGAATTGAACGCTATTGGATGTGAAGAAATCCAAATGACAGCTCTTCAAAGCCCTGACCCATGGCAGAAGACTGGTCGCTGGGATTCCGACAAAATGGATATTTGGTTCAAAACCGACCTCGCTGCAGGTGGCCAACTTGGTCTTGCTCCAACCCACGAAGAACCAATCACAAACATGATGAAAAAATACATCAGCTCATACAAGGATCTTCCAGTTTATGCATATCAGTTCCAGACTAAGTTCAGAAACGAGCTTCGCGCAAAATCTGGTATCCTTCGTACCCGCGAATTCCTAATGAAAGATCTCTATAGCTTCACTGCCGACGAAGAAGCTCACAACGAATTCTACGAAAAAGCAACCAACGCCTATCATAAAATCTACGATCGTCTTGGCCTTGGTGACTGCACTTATAAATGTTTTGCCTCAGGTGGCGTATTCTCGAAATACTCTCACGAATTCCAAACCTTCCTTCCAGTTGGTGAGGATACCGTTTACTACAACAAAGATCGCTCAATCGTCTTGAACGAAGAAGTCCTAAATGACGAAGTCTTAGCTGATCTCGGTGTTAAAAGAGAAGAACTCGAATCAACAACCGCAGCTGAAGTTGGCAACATCTTCACCCTCAAATATAAATTCACCGAACCACTCGGACTTGAATTTAACGACAAAGACGGCAAACGCCAAACAGTCTTTATGGGCTGCTATGGTATCGGCGTCTCTCGCGTTATGGGTGTTATTGTCGAAAAATACTCAGACGACAAAGGTCTCGTCTGGCCAGAAAATCTTGCTCCATACAAATATTACATTATCGGTATTGGCGAAGAGGGCGAGAAAATCGCAGCTGAGCTCGAAGAAGGCAATAAAGAAGATGTTATTTACGACAACCGCGACATGCGCCCAGGCCAAAAGTTCGCAGATGCAGAACTTATGGGTATTCCATACCGCGTCGTTATCTCCGATAAAACTTTAGCCGAAGGTAAAGCAGAAATTACAGATAGAAAATCTGGCGAATCGAAAATGGTTTCACTTGAAGAGCTTAGAAAGGAGATTAAATAATGGCAACTTTGGAAGATTATAGAAACGAGCGTCTTCGCAAGCTCGAAGAGATCAAAGCTCTCGGTATTGATCCATATCCAGCAAAATCAAATCGCACTAATAAAATCGGCGATGTGATTAATAATTTTGATGACTTCAACGAAAAAGAAGTTACTCTCGCTGGCCGCATCACCGCTATTCGTTCATTTGGCAAACTCGTCTTCATTAAAATCCGTGATTACTTTGGTGAAATCCAAATTTTCATGAAAGCTGAAGGTGAAGCAAAAGAAGGCTATCTCTCTGCAAAACAGGTTAAACTCCTCGATACTGGCGACTTCATTGAAGCAACCGGCAAAATCGGAAAGTCTCAAACCGGTGAAATCTCAATCTTCGCAAACGAAGTTCGTCTCCTTACAAAAACCCTTCGCCCACTTCCTGGCCGCGATGGTTTTACAAACAAGGAAGAACGCTATCGCCGTCGCTACGTCGATATGAATGTTAACCCAGAAGTTCGCGAACGCATGGTTCGTCGCTCTAAATTCTGGCAAGCAACTCGTGATTTCATGAATGCCCATGGCTTCATCGAGATCAACACCCCTATTCTCGAACATACAACAGGTGGTGCAGATGCAAATCCATTCGTTACTCACATGGATGCACTCGACGAAGATTTCTATCTCCGCATTTCACAGGAACTTCCGTTAAAACGTCTCCTCGGCGCAGGCTTCGAGAAAGTCTATGACATTGGCCCACGTTTTAGAAACGAAGGTGTTGATGATGAACATCTCCCTGAACATATCGCATTCGAATCTTATGCTGCCTACGAAAACTACGAAGATGGCATGAAGCTCTACGAAGAAATGATTAAATACGTCGCTAAAGAAACTTGGGGCACTCTCCAGTTTAATGTTGGTGGCTTTGAAATCAACCTCGATCAAGAATGGCCACGCGTTAAATACGCTGATCTTCTCATGGAGAAATTCGGTGTCGACGTCTTCCATCCAGACAAAGAACAACTTATTCGTATCCTTAAGGAAAATAATGTTGAGCTTTCTGGCGAAGTTTCAGTCGCTCGCATGATCGATAACGTTTGGAAACTTATCCGCAAAAATTCTGGCGGTCCATACTGGCTTATCCATGAACCAACAACTTTAAGCCCACTCGCTAAAGTAGACCCTGAACATCCTGAAGTCACTCAGCGCTTCCACCCAATTATTGCTGGTACTGAAATGGGTAACGGCTACTCTGAGCTTAACGACCCACTCGATCAGCTCGCACGCTTTGAAGAACAACAAGCTATGCGTGATGCTGGCGATGATGAAGCTCAAATGCTTGATATCGATTTCGTTGAAATGCTTGAGTATGGTATGCCACCTGCATGTGGTTGGGGAAATAGTGAACGCAACTTCTGGCTTCTCGAAGGTGTAACTGGCCGTGAAGGTGTTCCATTCCCACTCATTAAACGCCGTGACGGAAATGATAATAAAAAGGAGGAAGAATAGTGTTAGATATTAGCTTTATTAGAGAAAATACTGAACTCGTTGAAAAATCAGCTAAAGAAAAAGGCTACAAAAACGTCAACATTAAAGAGCTCTTAGAGCTTGATGACGAGAGAAAAGAAGCTCTTAAAGTCGTTGAAGACCTCAGAAAAGAGCGCAATGAAACCGCAGCAAAAATGAAAGGCGGCAAACCTTCAGATGACCTCATCAAAAAAGGTAAGGAAATCAAGGAAAAGCTCGCAAGTGAAGAAAAAATCCTCGAAGAAGCTGAAACTAAGCTTAAAGACGGACTCAAAGCCGTTCCAAACATCATTTTCGAAGATGTTCCACTCGGACCTGAAGAAAACTCGGTCGAGATCAAAAAATGGGGCGAACCAAAAGCTAAGGGTGTCGACCACCTCGACTTCGCTACTTCACGTGACTGGGTAGATTTTGAACGTGGCGCAAAAGTTGCTGGCGCTAAATTCTACTACACAAAGGGTGATCTCGCACTCCTTGAAAATGCTCTTCTTCAATTCGGTCTTAAGAAAGTTGTCGAGCATGGATTCACATTCATGTATGTCCCAGACATGGTTTCAAGCCGTGTTCTCGAAGGTTGTGGTTTCAACCCACGCACCTCAGACCAATCTGATGAGTATTACATCGAAGGCGAAGACCTTGCTATGATCGCAACCGCAGAAATGCCACTTACCGGCTATCATATGGACGAAATCCTCGACGAAAAGGATCTTCCAAAGTTCTATGCTGGCTACTCTGCATGTTTCAGAAAAGAAGCTGGTGCATACGGCAAATACACTCGTGGCCTCTTCCGTGTCCACCAATTCAATAAACTTGAGATGTATTGTTTCTGTCTCCCAGAACAATCCAAAGAAATCCACGAAAAAATCCTCGCTATCGAAGAGGAAATCTGGCAAGAGCTTGGCATTCCATACCACATCATCAATATTGCTGCTGGCGACCTTGGTGCACCTGCTGCAAAGAAGTACGACCTTGAATATTGGAGCCCAGTCAACCAAAAGTACCAAGAGCTTACTTCATGTTCTAACTGTACCGACTTCCAGGCTCGCTCTGTTAACTGCCGTGTCCGCAGAAAAGACGGTTCAATTGAATTTGTACACACTCTAAACGGTACCGCAATCTCACTTGCACGTACTATGGTTGCAGTTCTTGAAAACTACGCAAACGAAGACGGAACCTTCACCGTTCCTGAAGCGCTTAAGCCATATCTCGGCAAAGACGTGCTATAATTAGAGTATAAGGAGTTATATGATTGAAAAAATAGATATTAGTGGCAGCAATTATAAGCCAGAAGAAAGCTTTAAAAAATACACCACAAAACGCATCGGAAAACTCGATCGCTATCTCCCTCGTGGTAACAAAAAAGATGTTGTCGCAAAAATCGTCATTACAGAAGTAAACCGTGCCCATGGCAATAAATACGAAATTTCTGCAAATCTTGAAATTCCTGGCGGCAAAGTTATCTCTGCAAAAGACGAATGTTCGAATGTTTTTGCTGGAATTGACATTCTTGAAGCGAAATTAAATGGCCAAATCCGTCGCTTCAAAATTGAATCAAACCCACATTTACGCAAAAATCCACTTAATATTTTTAGGCGTAAAAAATAGGCGCTTCTCTCTTTATTTAAAGAGTTTACTGTGCTAGAATAAAATATATATTATTATCCTGATATGGAGGTTTTGACTGCGATGTCGAAAAAAGAGAAGAGAATAAAAGAGAAAAAACCAACTGACAAACTAGCCGATAAAACTTTGATGACAAAAATTCTTCAAGGTATTTTCGGAGATGCTCAGAAAAAGACTTTAGTACGCTATGCTAAAAAAGCTGAAGAAATCAATAAACTTGAAGATAAATACAAGAAAATGTCAGACAAGGAATTGGCTGATCAGACAAACATTCTTCGCAAAAGGCTAGAAAAGCTCACAAAAACTGAGCAGAAAAAAGCCGTCGCAGAAAAAGTTAAGTCAAAAAAGACCAAAAAATCTCCTAAAGCTCTTCTAAAGAAACCTGAGAGCAAGGCTCTCGATGAAATTCTTGCTGACGCATTCGCAGTTGTCCGTGAGGCAACAAACCGCAAATTAAAGATGCGCCACTTCGATGTCCAGCTCATCGGTGGTATCGCCCTCCACGAAGGAAACGTCGCAGAAATGAAGACCGGTGAAGGTAAAACTCTCGTCGCTCTTCTCCCAAGCTATCTTAACGCTCTCACCGGTAAAGGTGTACACGTTGTCACAGTTAACGACTATCTCGCACAACGTGATGCCGGTTGGAACGGCCCAGTATTTGACTTCCTCGGCATGAAAGTCGGTGTTATTATTGCAGAAGCAAGCTTTATCTACGATAAAAGCTACATTAATGAAGAACACGAAGACGAGCGCTTCCGCCATCTTAAACCATGCTCACGCAAAGAAGCATACGCAGCTGATGTTACCTATGGTACAAACAACGAATTTGGTTTCGACTACCTTCGTGACAACATGGTTAACGAAGTTCAATATCTCCGCCAACGCGAACTAAATTATGCAATCGTAGATGAGGTCGACTCAATTCTTATCGATGAAGCTCGTACTCCGCTCATCATTTCAGCTCCAGCTGGCGATAATCCTGATTCATATTATCAATTTGCAAAAATCGCCGCAAAACTCGGACCAGAAGACTATGTACATGACGAAAAACGTCGTTCAGTAACTCTTACTGACTCTGGTATTGATAAAGTTCAGAATATCCTTGGTATTGATAACCTTTACTCAAGCGAAAACACTCGTCTCGTCTATCATATGGACCAGGCTCTTCGTGCAGAAGTCGTCTTTAATCGCGACAAGGACTATGTTGTTACAAACTCTGGTGAAGTAATTATTGTTGACGAACACACTGGTCGTCTCATGCACGGCCGCCGCTACAACGAAGGTCTCCATCAAGCAATCGAGGCAAAAGAAGGTGTTACTGTTAAGGAAGAGTCACAAACTCTCGCAACTATTTCATTCCAGAACTTCTTCCGCCTTTACAACAAGCTCTCTGGTATGACCGGTACTGCATTTACTGAAGCAGAAGAATTCCAACAGATTTATTCGCTCGACGTCATTCAAATTCCACCTAACCGCCCAATTGCACGTATCGATAAAGATGATCTCATCTATCGCACTGAAGATGGAAAACTTCGCGCTATTGTCGAAGAAGTTAAAAAATATCACGAAAAAGGTCAACCAGTTCTTATTGGATCCGCATCAATCGTCAAAAACGAAAAGATTGCCGAATATCTTGATAAAGCTGGCCTCCCATACGAAATTTTGAACGCTAAAAACAACGAGCGTGAAGCTGCAATCGTAGCTAAAGCTGGCGAAAAAGGTGCAATCACTCTCGCAACCAACATGGCAGGTCGTGGTACCGATATCAAGCTCGGCAAAGGCGTCAAAGAACTCGGTGGTCTCGTTGTTATCGGTTCTGAGCGTCATGATTCACGCCGCGTTGATAACCAGCTCCGTGGTCGCGGTGGTCGTCAAGGTGATCCTGGTACAACTCAATTCTTCGTCTCATGCGAAGATGATCTTATGCGTATCTTCCAAGGCGATCGTATTGCTATCCTAATGCAACGTCTCGGTGTTAGCGAAGACATGCCAATCCAAAATCGCTCAGTCACAAAGACTCTTGAAGCTGCACAAAAACGTATTGAAGGCTTTAACTTCGATTCACGTAAAAACGTTGTCCAATATGATAACGTCATTAACCGTCATCGTAAAGTCGTCTACATGATGCGCCGTAAGATTCTTGAAGGCGAAAATATTCATACCGAGATTGAACGCCTCATGAAAGATGCAGCTGAAGACCTTACTATGCTTAGTTCACGTGCAAACCCTAAATTTGCCGAGAATTTCAAAGCAGTCTTTGACTTTGACGACGACCTAATTAATGAAATCGGCAAAATCAGAAAAGAAACCGATCGTTCTAAACTCGCACTCACCGCAATCAAAGAAGCTTACGCAATGAAAGATTCTGAGATTGGTGAAGATGTCATGCGTAAAATCGAACGCGAAGTTTATCTCCAAGTACTCGATGGACTCTGGATGCAACACCTCGAAAATATGCAACATCTCCGTGAAGGTATTCATTGGCGTTCAGTCGGCCAACGTGACCCACTCGTAGAATACCGCTCAGAGTCACAAAAACTCTTCGATGGCCTACAAAAGAATCTCCGCGAAATCGTTCTTCGTGAACTTTTAAAGATTACCGAACATGACGCCGCTGAAGCTGGCCTCACTGACGGTCAGGAATACGAATCTGAACTCACAAAGATGGCAGAATCTTCAACCGAAAAAGGCGTCAACGAGATTTCAAAGGGCGTCAAGAACATGGATGATGAATTTAAATCTGATAAAACTGGCGGCAAGAATAAAGAAAAGAACGCAAAACGCAACGCTGCAAGAAAATCAAAGAAAAAACAACGCCAGAACAAGAAAAAAGGCAGTCGTCGCTAATTATCGTTTTCTATGAAACATACTGTTGAGGAAGTCGAATTAAAAAACGGCGCAAAAGGTCTTCTTATTGATGTGCCAAACGCCTCTGTTATGAACACGAAAGTTCACTTCCGTGGCGGTATGCGCTACGCAAAAAGTCCAGATTATTACGAAATTGCACACGTCGTAGAACACCTCAGCTTCGGAGCAAACGCAAAATATAAAAGCGAAAAAGAATATGAAGCTGACTTTACAAAAAATGGCGCCTATCACAACGCATGGACATCTGATTTTTCAGTATGCTATGAAACTGAATGCGCTGACTTTGAATGGGACAGAATCCTCGATCTAAAACGCATCGCAATCACATCTCCAAAGTTCAATGAGGAAGAATTAAAGAGCGAAAAGGGGAATGTTCGTGCGGAATTAACTGGCTATATGAATGACTATTCACGCTTACTTTGGCCAAGATTACAAAGAGCAATCGGTGAAAACGTTCCGGATCTTCGCGAAAGATTGAATACACTCCAAAATATTGAACTAAAAGATATTCGCGAGCATTATCGTCGTACACATACCGCAAAAAACATGCGCTTTATTATTGCTGGACAAGTCAAGAAGCATAAAAAAGAACTTGTTAAGATGCTTGAATCTTGGGAACTCAGAGAGGGTGAGAGATTCAATGCGCCAGTTGATGAACTCCATTCATCGCCATCAATTCTTATCCGTAGAAAAGATGCAAACAATCTCACTTTCGGCTTTTCACTTGTTACTCCACGTCGTTTAAATGTTTCCGAAACTGAAGCCATGAATGTCCTAAACCATATTCTAAACGGTACAATGAGTTCGCGTATTTTTGGCGAAGCTCGCCGTCGCGGACTTGTTTATGGAATGGGTTCTGGACTTAGTCACAGCATTAACTATTCTAGTTGGGACTTTGACGGTGAAGTAAATGAAGACTCCGCAGAAGCACTTTTTGAATTAATCCAACGCGAAATGGTCCGAACTCTAAACGGCGAAATTGACGAAGAGGATATTAACGCAGCAAAATCATATGCGCTTGGCCGTTATCAAATGGGTGCACAAACCGTAAATCAGATTTCAGATTTTTACGCTGGTGATTATTTCTCAATCGGAGAAATCAACCATTACGATGACATTCCAAATATTATCAACAAAATCGACAAGGCAATAATCGTCGAACTCGCACGCGAATTTGCGGCTTCTGGAATCAGTGCCTTTGTCACTGTCGGCTCATGCGAGAAAACACTTATCAACTCCCTTGAAGATAGACTAAAATTCTAACATAAGTGGTATAATATACCTAGGAGAATAATATGAATATTGCAGTTCTTGGCGGTGGCGTTGAAGGAAATGCCGTAAAAGATTATTTCGAAAAACGCGGCGATTATGTCCAAATTTTTGACGGCTTTACAGATAATGATGTTAAAACCTTTAACCTTAGCGACTACGATAAAGTTTTTCGTAGCCCATCAGTCCATCCACTCGATACTTCATGGACCTCGATGACAAAGTACTTCTTCGATAATTGTAAAGCAAAAATTATTGGCGTAACCGGTACAAAAGGCAAAGGCACCACATGCTCAATTATTACCAGTATTCTGAATGAAATTATTAAAAATTCTGAATGGCCATCACGCAAAGTCCACCTTGTTGGTAATATTGGAAATCCAAGCATAAATGTGCTCGACGAAATCACCGAAGACGACATTGTTGTCTATGAGATGAGCAGCTTCCAGCTCTGGGATATGGAACAATCACCAAAAGTTGCGGTTGTGCTTCGTATTGAACAAGACCATCTCGATCGCCATTACAACCTTGAAGATTATCACCAAGCAAAAGCAAACATCGTCAGATATCAAAACGAAGATGATTTTTGTGTCTACTATAGCAACAACGAGAATAGTGTTCGCATCGCAAATCTCAGCAAAGGCAAAAAAGTTTCATACCCAATTGAACGTACCAAAAAAGTTCAAGAGATTCTTAATGGACTACAAGTTCCTGGCGAACACAATGTCGAGAACACCGAAGCTGCATTACTTGCAGTTGCTTGTTTTATTAATAAAACACTTAACGAATTACTCGACGACGAAATAACATTTAATTGCATAAAAACCGGAATCCAAAATTTTAAAGGTCTCCCACATCGTCTCGAATTTGTACGTGAGTTAAACGGCGTAAGATATTATGATGACAACTTTTCATCCGCTTATCCTGCAACCGACGTTGCAATTAAAGCTTTCGAAAATGACCCAACTATTCTTATCGCTGGCGGAAAAGATCGTCACCTCGACTTATCAGAATATAAAAATCGTCTTGAGACAGCAAAGAATCTCAAAAAAGTTCTTCTAATTGGTGAAATTAAAGAACAGCTATCTTCAAACGAAGATCCTGAAAAATTTGAACTATTTGAAACACTTGAAGATGCAGTTGTTCGCGCTAAAGAAGTGGCTGAGAAAATTGCCGAAGATACAAATTCAAACTACGATCTATGTCTTCCAGTTACAAACCCACTTCATCCGGTGGTGCTCATGTCACCTGGCGCCGCAAGTTTCGACATGTTTAGAGACTTCAAAGACCGCGGAGAACAATATCAAAACCTAGTAAAAAATTTAGAGTAGGAGAAAATATGCAAGATCAAACACAGCCAGTAAATCAAAAACCAGCTGCAATTGTTGACCCAATGCAACAGTCTAACTATGTCTTCAAATTCTTGAGCTACTATTTTGATAAGAAAAGTTTGACCGGCACTTTCGTCTACCAGGGAATCGATAATACAATTTTTACCGAAAAAATCACTTTCGCAAAACACCCTGAAGCCCAAGCCGGGAAGTTCTTCAACGCCACAGACGATCCAAGTCTCAACAATCTTCTCGATAGAGCAATGTTCCTTGCTTTCATGCTACTTGGTTCAAGTTATTACAAAGCTCATCCAACCCCATATATTGAAGTTCCAAAACCAATCGACGATTTCCAAGCAAAATTCTTCAACAAAGTTTATCAAGAAGGACTTTCGCAGTATGCATTTGAGAATGGACTAACAAGAGAAAACCTTGCCCATTTCACCCCCTCAACAACCCAACTTGAAGCGCCAATAAAATATAATGGCAAAGGTCTCCTAAGTCTCCAATCTGGAGGAAAAGATAGTTTACTCGTTGCAACACTTCTGCTCGAATCACGTATCGATTTCACACCATGGTATGTTTCATCCGATCCAGACGGCTCACATCCAGCAGTAATCGATGAGCTATTTCCGCAACTACTCGATAAAAAAGCCAGCATCGCAATCCGCCAAATCGATAAACTTCATCTTCAACAATCTGGCGGTCTTAATGGTCATGTCCCAGTAACATTTATCAACACTGCGCTTGGCATCATTCAAGCAATCCTAAATAATCAAAACATCGTCATGACCAGCATCGGCAACGAAGGTGCAGAGTCCCATGCTTACATCAACGACCTCCCAGTAAATCACCAATGGTCAAAGACTTGGGAAGCAGAACAGTTACTCGCTGAATACGTAAAAAGATATATCTCGGAAGACATCAAAGTTGGTTCGCCAATCCGCAAATACTCTGAACTTAGAATCGCAGAGCTCTTCGTCAATAAATGTTGGCAAAGATATGGTTATAAGTTTAGCTCATGTAACCAAGCTAACTACAAACAGGGTACGAATAATAGCCAGCTTTCATGGTGTGGCGAATGCGCAAAATGCGCAAACACATACATTTTATTCAGCCCATTCCTCGCGCCACAGTCCCTACAAACCCTATTCCACGACGTCGATCTCTTCCAAAAACCAACTCTCATCAACATATTTAAAGGTCTTCTTGGAATCGACAATGTCATGAAGCCGTTCGAATGTATCGGTTCCGTCGATGAGCTCCGTTTTGCATATCACCACCGCATGAAAGTTCCACCAATCGAAGTTCCACAAAACACTAACACGATTCGCAACTATCAGACTGAGACAATCAATGCAAACTTAGTCCAAGCCTCTGAACGTCTTGGCATTAGGAAACTATTCAAACAAAACCCACAGCCAGCGGTTCCAACTTATAACCCAAATGGAAATAACGGGCAATATGGCGACGCATATGCAAGTCAAAAACCGACTGAAACCGTTCTAGTCCAGCCGATTTATTCCGATCTCCCATTCATGGTACCAGAAAGTAGATATAACTACGCTGCAGAGCACGAATCACAAGAATTCTTTAAAAATTTCTTCGAAGAAAATAGAAAATAATTAGTGCTTAATAACTTCACCGAGGCCGTAAGCAAAAATCATAAAAGCGCCCGCTGCACAAAGCGCAATTGCAATTCCACCCCAGAAGTAAATATTCTGGCACCTCTTTGAAACCGCCTTCTTTGCAGGTTTCTTTACAGCCTTCTTTGTAGTCTTCTTTATTGTTACTTTCTTAGTTACCATTTGTTTCCTTATTTTGATATTTAAAACTTTTCTTTATTTTACCATAAGAATTATAAAAACGCAAACAACCTTGAAAAATCCAGTTAAAAGTGATATGATTAATAAAGCGTTGGGCCTTCGCCAAGTGGTAAGGCAACGGGTTTTGGTCCCGTCATTCGCAGGTTCGAATCCTGCAGGCCCAGCCACTACAAAACGGAAAACTCCCGAAGGGAGATTTTTTATTTTTCTTTGGGTATACATTGACATAAGCGTTATTTTGTGCTATAATATAAATATAGGGAGTTATATTGCGGATTCCTCATATTAACCAGTAAAATTTAAAAAATATATCCGCTTAATAATTAGAGGCGCACCAAAACTGGTGCGACTTTTTCATGCTATAATATAGCCATGAGAAAAATACTTGAAGCAATTCTCGTCGGTATTCTTTGTGGCCTTCTAACCCACATCGTCGGCAGATTTCTTCCGCAAGATTGGCAGTTCTTGATCGAGACCAAAGCGATTTGGCTTATTCCAGCATTTCTCATTTCATTTAATCTTCCACTCCGCAGAAAATGCACTGACGCGGTAATCATCTCAACCATCACGCTCGTTACGACAGGAGTTGTTTACTACACAAGTGAAGTGGTAATGAACCATGGTGCATGGTATTTTTATGGAGACTTCGGCTACTTCATTATTCCAGCAATCATCGCCGGCGTTATCACTGGATACGTCGCATACCTTGGCCGTTCCGCAACCAACAAATTCATCCGCTATGCAAGCGTCGCAATTCTTCCAGCTATTTACACCGGCGGCGGTATCGACGGGATTTTAGACACAATTAATAATTTTCAGTGGACGCCAGAAATCGCAACAAAACTTTTCGGCGGTTTTATTTTCTATGTTTTATTAACCGGAAAGAACCGTTTTAAGCCAACATCAATTATGATTTACATTATTTTAGCATTTGTCGCCGCACTCGGCATCCCAATCACCTAAGATATGATATAATAAATAGGTTATGAATGAAAACGAGAAACGCCTCGAAAATTTAGCAAATAATTTAACTGATGCTTGGCAGAAACTTAAACTCGATGAAAAAATCGAGCATCTTTCTCGTCTCGAAAATGAAGTAGCAAATCCTGATATATGGAAAGACCCTGAAGTTGCGAAAAATAAAAATGTGGAACTTTCTCGTCTCGACACTGAAGTCCACCCTTGGCAGATGTTAAAAGCTCAGTCTAAGGATCTAAAAGATATTATTTCACTCAATGAAAAGGATCTCGAAGAAGAAATCAAAGATCAACTTTCTGCGATGGAGAGCACTCTTGAAGAACTCAAAAAAGCTCTTCGTTTTACTGGCGAATTTGACAGCAATGACGCAATCCTTCGTATAACCGCTGGCGTTGGTGGCACTGAAGCTATGGACTGGGCTAGCATGCTCGAGCGCATGTATTTAAGATATTTTGAAAAGAACGGTTTTTCAGCAAAACTCATCGAACGTCAAGAAGGGGAAGAAGCCGGAATTAAAACTGCTGTATATGAAGTTGCTGGCACAAATACTTACGGAAATCTAAAGTCTGAGCATGGCGTACATCGCCTCGTTCGCCTCAGCCCGTTTAATGCAGACAATCTTCGCCAAACCTCATTCTCGCTCGTTGAAATTCTTCCAGTCATGAATGCGGATAATGATATTGAAATTGACGAGAAAGATTTACGTATCGATGTCTATCACGCATCGGGCCACGGTGGTCAAGGTGTCAATACAACCGACTCTGCAGTTCGTATTACCCACCTTCCAACCGGCATCGTTGTTGCAATCCAAAACGAACGTAGTCAACACGCAAACAAAGATACGGCAATGGAAATCCTGAAAGCTAAGCTCGTCCAAATGAAACTTGAGCAACAAGCCGAATCCCTTGGCGAACTTCGTGCCGGCGAATCTGCAAAGTGGGGACAACAAATTAGAAACTACGTCCTCCAACCATACAAACTTGTAAAAGATACTCGTACAAAATACGAAGAAACCGATGCCGACGCTGTCCTTGACGGCAAGATTCAAGGTTTCATTGACGCGTTTCTTGAAGATATAATCGGCAAGTAATTTTGCTTTTTTATTTTGCTTATGTTATTATATATTTATGATATTGTTCGATCATGTCACAAAGGCTTATCCTCGTGACAAACATCCAGCTCTCGACAACGTTTCTTTTCATATTGAAGCAAACGAGTTTGTTTTTCTAGTTGGAAAATCTGGTGCTGGTAAATCAACACTTATTAAAATGATCACGAAAGAGGAAACTCCAGACGATGGCAAAATCATCATCGGCGGAATTGATCTCGATTACGTTAAAAAGCGTCATATTCCACATTATCGTCGTCGCATCGGCGTAGTTTTCCAGGATTATAAACTTCTCCCGACGCGTACGGTTTATGAAAACGTTGCTTTTGCCCTCGAAATTGCCGGTATGAGCAACCGCGAAATCGAACGTACAGTTCCAAAAGTCCTCGACCTTGTTGAATTATCTGATAAAGCATACAAATTCCCAGACAATATTTCTGGTGGCGAACGTCAACGTGTCTCAATCGCACGTGCAGTTGCACGCCAACCAAAAATTCTCATCGCAGATGAGCCTACTGGAAACCTCGACGTCGAAACCGGTGAAGGAATTCTTGATCTTCTCCAAAAAATTAACGACTATGGCACAACCGTTCTCGTCACAACACATGACGCAAGCGCAGTAAATCACCTCAAAAAGCGCGTCATTACTCTCCGTGATGGCAAAATCGTTTCAGACCAGAAAAACCACGGTATTTATCGTCTTGACGGTGATAATGACGGTATTTCATTACCACAACCAGGGCATCTCCACCCAGAAACTTACATGAAGCACGAAGCTCGTAAAGATGGTCAAAAACCAAAAAGGAAATTGATTCAATGAGCAGAGAAAAAACCATAAATCGTCTAAAAACGATGCTAAAAACCACTAACCACCACTTCTTCCGAAATCTCGGTCGTATTTTCAAGTATGGCGGAATTGGCTTCATGCGCAATTTTTGGCTTTCAATTACCGCTACTGTTGTAACAACTTTAACTCTCGTTCTACTTTTTGCAACTATTATCGCCGGTTCAGTCCTTTCTTCAACTGCAGATTCGATGCGTGAAAAAATCGATATCTCAATTTTCTTTGAACCAGGAACGGAAAAACGCGACCTTGTTAGTATGGCAAATACTATGAAACAAGATGACAATGTTAAATCCGTCGACGTCACAACATCCGAAGAGGAATTCGCAAAACTCTATAAAGAATACGTCGACTCAGACAATCAACAGCTACTCACAACTATTGATCTCGTGGGTGAAGAAACCTTTATTAAAAAGACTCCCGCAGCAATGCGCATCAAAGTCTATAACACTGACGATCTTAGTAGTATCAAAAACATCGTAAACACTAACGACGAATTTCAAGAAAACCTCAGCAAAAAAAATGATCCAACTTACGATGCAAACAGCTCAGTAATCTCAACCATTTCAAGCTGGGCAAACATTGCTACAAAAGGCGGTACTGCACTTTGTATTCTCTTCCTCATTATCTCAACACTCGTCATCTTCAATACAATTCGCATGGCAATCTACAGCCGCGCTGAAGAAATCTACATGGAGAAACTTGTTGGCGCAGACAATAGTTTCATCCGCGGGCCATTCCTCATTGAAGCTATGGCGTCAGGCGTCTTTGCTGGCATCATCTCCGGCATAATAAGCCTTATTGGATACAATATCCTCTCACCAAGACTTGATAGTTTCGACATTAATGTTACATCCGTGAACGACTTTCTCTCATATCCTCAGAATATCTTCCTTGTATTCGTCCTTCTCGTCGGTACCGGCATCATTATCACATTCATCTCAGCACGTCTCGCAATCCACAAATATCTCAAGAAATTCTAAGTCTCTTCGTTTGACAAAGAAATACGCTTATGATAATCTGTAAGTAGGAGTATTTCCCGAAGGAGCCTGAATGAAAAATAGACAACCAAAAACTTCTCAAAAAGCCCTAACCCTAGTAGTAGCATTTGGTATTGTTTTTGGTGGCCTTTCTGGAATCCTAAATTCAAAAGACATCTCAGCAACAACTCGCGAAGACAACTTCTGTACAACTCAAAAATGTCGTGATGCACTTGCTGCTGAACGTGAAGCGAGCGAAAAAGCTAACAATGCATCAAGAGCAGCTGATACGCTTGATGGCGAAATCGAACGTCTAAACCAAGAAATCAGAATGTACGAAGCGCGCATTATTGCGAACCGCGCAAAAGCCGAAGATCTCTCTGTACAAATTGAAGAAAATACCAGAAAACTTGAAATTCAGAAAGATGCACTCGCTGATATGATTATCGACATGTATTTAAACGGCGATACTGACGAACTTCTAATCTTAGCAAGTTCAAATTCACTTTCTGACTATGCTGAGAAACAAACTCGCCGCGATGCTGCACGCGATCAAATCAGTTTATCAACTCAGATGGTTGAGTCTTTAAAAGAAGATCTCGAAAATCAGAAAAAGGAAGTCGAACGCGTAATCGCAGACCAAGAAATCCAACAAAAAGCAATTGAAGAAACAAAACGACGCGAAGAAGCACTCGTCGCTGAATATCGCGCAAACCAAGCGGCCTACGCCGCAGAATCTGCCGCTGCTAGAAAAATCAAGGAAGCTGAAATTGCTGAAGCAATTCGCAAAAACAACTCTACAGGTCTTATCGGTAGCGGCACTAATACTTATCCAAAGAAAGATGTCTGCCCACGCGATAATCTAAGCTATAGCTTCTATGGCGGCTATGTCTGCCAATGTGTCTCATATACCGGTTGGAAAGTTTACGAACGCTATAATATCCGTATTTCAGCATGGGGCAATGCTAATGTCTGGCATAAGACCGCTCAGCGCCTCGGCTACACCGTAGACCATATTCCAGAAGCAGGCTCAGTCGCAATCACTACTAGTGGCCCCTACGGACACGCTATGTGGGTCGAAAAAGTCAACAATAACGGCACAATTAACCTCTCAGAATACAACAACTCATATTCATCAAGATCCGGAAAACCTGGCGACTTCGGCTACAGAACCAATGTACCAACAAGCGATATGTGGTTTATCCATTTTAGCTACGGCAGATGACCCATAAACACATAAAAAGTGGTACAATATAGTAATGAATAATACTAAGAAGAGTATTTCTAAGATTACGCTTGGAACGGCAGTTTTTAGCTGCATTGTTGCTCTTATTGTTGGTTTCACTGTTGGCTTAAATTGGAATGATGTTTTTGAGAATTTCAAGCCATACCTCGGTTTTAAGAAAACTACAACCAATACAATCGACCTGAAACCAGTACAGAATCTTTATACGACTCTTATAGACAATTATGACGGCGAAGTTGACAAAAACCTTCTTATTGAAGGTGCAAAAAAGGGGATGGTTGCAGCGGTCGGCGATAAATATACAGAGTACATGACCGCAGATGAAGCGACTGACTATCGCTCATCTCTCGAGGGACAAATCGACGAAGCTGGAATAGGCGTAAGTATCGCAAAACGCGAAGATTATGTCCGCGTACTTCGCACTCTTCCAGATAATCCTGCAAGAAAAGCGGGCATTCTTGCCGGAGATATCATCTATGCGATTGACGGTAAAGAAGTTTGGAATGAATCAGTTGAAACTATCGCTCAAAAACTCCGTGGTAAGGCGGGTTCAAAAATGAAACTCACAATTGTTCGCGACAATAAGAAGAAAGACTTTAATCTTACTCGCGAAAAAATCAACAACGTTTCAGCGGATATTAATTACATAAACAACATAGCAATCCTAAGTGTTTATCGTTTTTCAAGTGACACTGGTACTCTCGTAAAGAAACTTGCAAAGCAAGCAGTTGAGAAAAATGTCAAAGGCATCATTGTTGATCTAAGAAACAATGGCGGCGGCTATGTATCAGCAGCTAAAGAAATGGCTGGGCTTTGGATTGATGGTGAAACCGTTCTCACTCAAAATTCTCGCGTTATCGGCACATCCACAACTCTCGCTCCACGTGGAAATGCAATTCTAAAGAACACCAAGACTGTCGTATTAATTAATTCCGGTACAGCATCAGCTTCGGAAATCGTAGTTGGCGCACTAAAAGACTACAAAAAAGCAACAATCGTTGGCGAAACATCATACGGTAAAGGCGTCATGCAAACCATGCTCGATGTCTCAGGCGGTGGAATGTTAAAAGTTACAACTGCACACTGGTATACTCCAAACGGTAACGGCATCAACGAAAAAGGTATTGAGCCAGACGAAAAAGTCGAGCTCACATACGAGCAAATCAATAAAAACATCGATACTCAACTCGATAAAGCAAAATCTCTGTTAAAATAGTATTAATGGAGAATACATTACACGAACCAATTTCAGTCGATGCTACTTTCGATGTTTCATTGCCACACCGCTGCATACCAAATCGTTTCCGCACCTCAACAGGCAGGGAGGTGATAATTACCGAAATAGGACTTATTCATCCAAAATACAACGGACTAAAAACTCTCTTTCTTTTTGACGTAACAGACGGCGCATCAGATTTTCGCCTTAGTTTTGATACTGAAAGACTTGAATGGTTCCTTGAATGGGAAGGCGACGAGAATGTCTAAAGTAAAAGTCGAAGGACTCGGAGATACATTCCGCAACATCAAAGGGAAAACTATCGACGAGCTCGGGTTTAATGTTCTATATATAGATTTAAATTCCTGTTTTGCAACCACTGAACAACAGGCACGGCCAAAGCTACGAAATAAGCCCGTAGTAGTCGTTAACCGCCTTGTAGAGAAATCGACCATCATTGCTGCAAGCATAGAAGCAAAGGCTCTCGGCATTAAAGTCGGGATGAGAATTGATGAGGCAAAAGCCATTTATAAAAACATCGTCTTAACCGAAACTGAACCAAGTAAATATATCTACGTCCATAAAAAGCTCAAATCAATTCTATCGGACTATTCACCAAAAGTCGTCATGAAATCAATTGACGAAGGATTAATTGATCTAAGAGAAGCAAGTCTAGAAATTCGAAATAGAACCCCCGAAGATATTGCATCAGAAATCAAAGCTCGTCTAAGACATGACGTCGGTTCATATATGAAATGCAATATCGGTTTTTCATACAACCGTTTTCTTGCGAAACTAGCAGGCGAGTTACATAAACCAGATGGGCTTGATTATATAACCCACGAAAATATAAGAAAAGTTTTCTCATACCTAAAGCTCACAGATCTTCCGGGCATTAACAAAAAAACAGAAAAACGGCTAAAAACCTATAATATAAATACTCCGATTGAATTGCTTGATGCAAAAGAAGAGACTCTGCGTGTTCAAGTCATGAAAAGCATCGAAGGAACAAAATGGTTTAAAAGACTACGCGGCGAAGAAGTTGACAATCAAAATGATATTACAAAATCAATTGGGCGCCAATTCGTATTGCCACCTGGTTCAACTCTTGAAGAAATAAAATCCAACTTAGTACATCTCGCAGAAGATGTTGGCTTCCGTCTTCGCACTCAAGACCTATACGCACGCGGAATCTACGTTTGGACGACATTTAATTTATCTGAGGATCATTTCACGGTTCATAAAAACATATTGAAAAAGGATACTTTTAGCTCAGATAAAGACATTATAGAGCTATCAAAACAACTGTTTGATAAAATCATAGAAGAGACAAAAAGTCGCTCAAAAAACCCACGCATCATTGGTATTTCTCTCTATAAACTCTCCACCGAGCCAACCAAACAGCTTGATTTTGAGCATGAGAAATCCGAAAAGTTTGAAAAAGTTAGCAAAACAATCGATGAGATAAACAAACGTTTCGGACAGAGAACAGTCCATTCTGCATATACATTAAAAACTAACGAAGTCCGCACAAAAATACCTTTCGGCTCAACTAGATACCTCGACAAAAATATTGGTTAAGTATATAATATATAGATATGAAAACCACTAAAACAACAGTGGCTTCCACTGGAAAGTCAGCTGCGACTTTTCCAGTTATTGAAGTAAGTCACTTATCAAAAACTTATGGCAAGAAAGCTACTGCCTTCAAAGCTCTCGAAGACGTTAGTCTTAAAATCTTTCCAGGCGAATCTGTTGCCATTATCGGCAAATCAGGTTCAGGAAAGTCCACATTAATGCATCTCATGGCTCTTCTTGATAAGCCAACATCCGGCACAACCAAAGTCCTTGGCATTAATGCAAATAAACTAAAGGGCAAGAAGCTTAACCGACTCAGGAACAAGTACTTCGGTTTCGTTTTCCAACAGTTCTTCATGAATGCGAATGACTCCGTTCTCGAAAACGTACTTCTTCCACTTAAAATCGCAAAAACCGGTCGCTTCAAACGTAAAAAACTTGCGCTTAAAGCTCTCGATACGGTTGATCTTGAGAATAAAGCAAAAAATAAAGCTACAAACCTTTCTGGTGGTCAAAAGCAACGTGTTTGTATTGCTCGCGCAATTGTAAATAATCCAAAAATCATCTTCGCAGATGAGCCAACCGGAAACCTCGATTCTGGCACTGGTAAGAAAATTATTGATCTTCTCTTCGGTCTCAACCAGAAGGGAGCAACCCTTATTATTGTTACTCATGATGAAGATTTAGCAGCCCTTTGCGATCGTCAAATCCGCATTGCCGACGGTAAGATTGTTCCAGAAAAAGCAAAGCAAAAAGCAGGTTATATCCGTCGCACATCAATCAAAGAAGGTATGAAGGAGGACAGATAATGAAAGTTTCCGATATTATTCTTACTGCAAATAAGAATCTTCTAAAAAATAAAATCCGAAGCTTCCTCACTATTCTCGCAATCTTTGTTGGTAGCTTCACGATTATCCTAAACTCAGCTATTAGTGCTGGCGTAAACGATTATGTCGACGCACAAATCAACTCGATGGGCGGTGACGGTTATCTTGAAATGATGCCAACTGCAGTCATCGATTCAATGTCTTCAATGATGAGCTCAACCGTTCGTGAATATTCTGAAGAAAAGCAAACCAGTAACGAAAGTATGTTCTTTACCGATGAGCAGATTGAAGCAGCTAGAAAAATCGATGGCGTGATTAAATTTACCCCACTTCCAAATTCATCAATCGACTACATTTCAAGCGAAAATACTACAAAGAAGTATGAAGCAAATATTAACCTCGTCGTTGACGGTATTACATTCGACATGTTATCTGGAAAAGCTCCAAACACTGCCGACGATGCTCCATACGAAATCGCACTAAATGAAAGCTTTATTGAACCACTAGGTTTCAAAGATGCAGAAGATGCAGTTGGAAAGACTATTAAGATTGGTGTCCCTCATACTGCACTTTGCTATACTGTTGCTCAGCACAAAGACTGCCAAATTGAAATTGAGGCAAAGATCTCTGGTATCCAAGCAACCGGCATCCTCTCTATGGGTGGTTCACGCACAAACCTTTCGCTTTGGAATCGCATTCACAAAGAAAACTCTGTAGGCATGCCAGCAGAAACCGCAAATCGTTTCTATCAAGCAACCGCAGTCGTTGAACCAGAAAAAATCGACGAGATCAAAGAAAAGTTTAAAAACATGAAAATCAGCGCGCTTTCCGTGGACGATGAAGTTGGTGCAATCCGTGGCTTCCTCGATGCTGTTCTCGTTATTTTAAACATCTTCGGCGGCATCGCACTTGTTGCTGCAGCCATCGGTATTATCAACACACTCTTCATGGCTGTTCAAGAACGCACTCGCGAAATCGGTCTTATAAAAGCACTTGGTATGAGTAAAGCAAAAATCTTCCTCAGCTTCTCCGTTGAAGCAATCTCACTCGGGTTCTGGGGTTCATTATTTGGAACTGGCGTCTCTATGGCTATCGGCTACGGCGCGAATTCATTCCTTCATACTGAAGGTATGTTCCTCGAAGATTTCCCAACTTTCCAACTTGTATCATTCACACCAGAAGTTGTTATCCCAATCATTATCTTCGTCATGGCAATCGCATTTATTGCTGGTACTGCTCCTGCACTTAAAGCTGCAAAGAAAGACCCAATCGACGCATTGCGTTACGAATAAAAGACATAAAAAAATAACCCCTTACGGGGTTATTTTTTTAGCGATCTTCAACACCATCTTCGAGAAGGTCGCCTGCGCGACGAAGCATCTCTTCAGATTCATCAGTGCGAATCACATAGACAGGCTTCGAGCCGTCTGCGGCGATGTTTGTATGACGTTCTGGCATTTCACCAGCATTCTTTTCATCATCAATGGCAAAGCCAAGATACTGAAGCTTCTGACAAACCATACGACGGATTTCATCTGAGCGTTCACCAATAGTTGCAGTGAAGACGATTGCATCAACACCACCAAGTGAAGCGGCCATTTGACCGATTGCAGATTGGATACGGTAGACATAGAGCGCGTGTGCGAATGTACCCTTCTTATCACCTTCATCACGGAGACGGATAATCTCACGCATATCGTCGGATTGGCCAGATACACCAAGAAGACCACATTGCTTATTGAGATATTTTTCAAGAGCCTCATCAGATGAAAGTTTAAGATTACTCTTAATAGCGAGAGCAGCAGCAACATCGATCGAGCCTGAGCGAGTTGACATCATGATACCTTCGAGTGGAGTGTAACCCATAGTTGTATCGTGTGACTTACCGTCATAAATAGCGGTCACAGATGAGCCTGAACCAATGTGACAGACGATAAGCTTCTCAGGAAGGATATCTTGGCTCTTCATGTAGTTAACAATTGAACCATATGAAAGACCATGATAACCCCAGCGCTTGATGTCGTATTTATCAGCGAGATCCTGATCAATTGCATATGCCTTCATAAGCTCTGGACGTGAGGTATGAAAACCTGAATCTGAGATTTGAAGGATTGGAGTACCTTTAAATGATTTTGTAAGATGCTCAATTTCGTTTGCAATTACAGGAACGTGAAGTGGAGCTTTCTTCTTAGCTGCTTCAAGCTGCTTCAAACATTCTTCATCAACGATGTGGTCATGTGAGAAGTATTCACCAGGAGCTGCAACACGAGCAAGGATTGCATCAAGTTTAGACATACCACCAAGGTAACCTTCTTGAGTTAAAATCTCTTCAAGATTAGCAACGGTTGAAGTGAGTGACTTAAAGTCAGTTTTAATCTTTTTCTTTGAGTCGTCTGCGCGTTTCAAAGTACAAACGATTTCTGTGCCTTCAAATTCGAAGTGGAGAGAACAGACAAGCTCAGAGCCCTTATAAAGAGCATACTTGCGAGATGAACTTCCAGGATTCGTGATAAGAATCAGGCGATCTTTATTCATTTTTACTCCTATTAAACTTGTAATTATTAACTACTATTATACCACAAAAATAAGTGTATTTACGGTTAGTAAGACTAGGGTTAGTGCCATGGGACGTGAGACAAAACCGAACCCCGGAGAGCTAACCGTAAATATGCTTATTTTTGGGACATATTAGCACTCTTGCATTTCAAGTGCTAAAGGAATATAATATATGGCATGGCAGAACAATCTTATTATGATATTCTCGGCGTATCGAAAAACGCATCTGATGATGAAATAAAAAAGGCTTATAGGAAGCTTGCTTTGAAGTATCACCCAGATCGCAATCCTGGCGACAAAGAAGCAGAAAAGAAATTCAAGGAAGTTAACGAGGCCCACGAGGTTCTTTCTGATAAACAAAAACGTGCTCGCTACGACCAATTCGGCAAAGCTGGTGTTGGTGGTGCTGGCGGCGGAAATCCTTTTGGTGGTGGCAATCCATTCGGACAAGGCGGTTCATACTCATACTCATTCAATGGCCAAAACATGAACTTTGGCGACTTTGATCTTAACGACATCTTTAGCTCATTTTTCGGCGGTAGTGCTGGATTTGGCCGCAGAAATAGAGGCCGCGACCTTCAAACAAGTGTCACTATCGAATTTAAAGAAGCAATTTTTGGCACAACTAAAACCATCAACATCAATGGCAAAGACATAAAGATTAAAATCCCAGCCGGAATTGATGACGGCCAAGCAATTCGCCTATCTGGCCGTGGTGGCGAAGCTCCTGAAAAAGATGGCCAACCTGGCGATCTATATATCCAGGTTCGCGTTAAACCACATAAAAACCTCACTAGAGATGGTCATATCATCCTTTCTGAACAGCATATCTCAATGGTCGATGCCGCTCTCGGTTGTGAAATTGAAGTCGAAACAATCGATGGTCCTATCACAATGAAAGTTCCTGCTGGCACCCAATCTGGCACACCATTCAAACTCAGCGGGCACGGCGTTAAATTCCGCGCAGATGGAGACCGCGGACCACATATCGTTGAGGTTATTGTTGATACCCCAACTAAACTTTCAAAGAAACAAAAAGAACTCCTTGAAGAATTCAAAAACGGCTCGAAAAAGCGTGGTTTCTTCAATTAAATCTGATATAATAAGCTTATGCAGAGGAAAAAACTAGTTTTATTTGTCTTACTTATAGTTTTTTCATTATCTTTTACAATAAAAACATTCGCCGACTCTAGCATTTCATCTGAACAATCTGACAATATTGAGAATAACTGCTCATCTATTAAAGATACCTTAAAACGTGTCCAAAACTCTGACAAAAACGCTCGTGTTTCTCTTGGCCGGAACTTCCAGGTTATTTTAGCAGATTATATTACGCCATTAAATGTGCGTCTTGTCAAGAATAATATTTTCAACAACGAGCTCGCAAACTTACAGAATGAGTTTAGTGAACTTAGAGAAGATTTCAGTCGTAAATATGTTGAATATAGCCAAGAATTAGAGCTTCTAATCAGCACAAGTTGCGAGGAAAGCCCAGCAATTTTCTATGACAGACTAGAAACCACTCGCACAAAACGCGCCGCAATCATCGATTCAGCAAAAAAGCTAAATACCATGATTAAAAAAGATATTGAAATCGTAACAAACTTAAACGAATCACTCGGAGGTGAAAAAGATGGAGAATAACTCAAACGAACCTCTTGAAAAAGGGAATAGAGGCGCACACAACCTAGTGGTTCTTGGCATTGGTTCAGCGATAATTGCTCTTACAACCAGCCTTATTTCGCTCTATCTTTATCATAGCTCCGGAGACATCTATCTCGATTGTTCGCTCCCAGGTGCGGATTGCCCAAGCGCTCGTGCAAGTAGTGATGATAATAATCGCGAAAAAGTCTACGTTTTCTCAGATTCAGGCGACATTAATACAACCGTCATAAACGAATATCTCCAAGAAATCGAGAAAACAGCTGAACGTATTAATAATACAATTGAAGCTCTTGATAGCGACGTTCTCACGAACGAATCTCTCGGTATATAACAAAGTAAGCTCTACCATTTTTCTTTTTTTGTTCTCCGTGATATACTGTGGTAAATCTAATTTGGAGAAGGACATTTGAGTACAATAAGAGAAGCGTTGCTTCGCAACGGTGTTTTCTTATATGGCAATGATATGACTATTGAAAACGGATTTGGAACCTATATGGTCATCCGTGATAGTTCAGGCACTGCAAGATACAAAATAAGAAACTCCGAACTCAGTAATAAGCTCATCGTCGAAGATTATTACAGTGGAAGCCTAATAAGAACAATCGACGCATTTTAATAAATACCGCAAACTCGCAAATTTCCGCAAACTAGCAAATTTCGCCTGAATATTCAGGCGTTTTTTGTACCCAGAATAAGCACGAGGATATTGAAAAAAATGGCAAAATGTGATATAATATACCTATGGCAAAGTTACTTTCAACCGAGCGCGATAAGAGAGAACTCGAGATCATTGGATCTACCGAGTATGTTTCAATTGGAAAACTTGGAAAAATCCCTGCGAAAGTTGATACCGGTGCTGATTCGTCGTCTATCTGGGCTTCAGATATTGAAGTTATGAAAGACGGAACTCTCACCTTTAAACTGTTTGCCCCTAAAAGTCCTTATTATAATGGCGAAATCCTAAAAAGCAAGGAATATACCGTATCAGTAATTAGAAGTAGTAACGGTATGGAACAAATCCGTTATCGCACAACGCTTCCAATTAAAATCGGCAGCCACACAGTTAAGGCAGCATTGACTTTAGCAGACAGAAGTCGTAATCACTTCCCAATACTTATCGGTCGCAGAACAATCTCAGGGAAATTCCTCGTAGATGTCAGCAAAGTGGAAGTCGAGCGACCTGATGCTATAAAATCTAAATCACTCAATAAAGAGTTAGATAAAGATCCATATAAGTTTCATAAGAAATATATTGAAAAGTCAAATAAGTCTAAATAGGAAAAACAATTATGAAAATAGCTATTCTATCGAACGGTAACGCAAACTATTCTACCAAGCGCCTCGTCGAGGAAGCAGAGAAGCGTGGTCACGAAGTTAAAGTGATCAAATATAAGAACTGTTATATCTCACTTGACGAAAAACACCCTGATATTTTCTATAAAGGCAAAAAGCTTGATAGATTTGATGCGATTTTACCTCGTATTTCAAACGGCATGACTCGCTATGGTTGTGCAATTGTTCGCCAATTCGAAATGCAAGGAGTATGGACAACTTCTAGTTCAATTGCAATCACCCGTGCTCGCGATAAATTGCGTGCCGCTCAGATTCTCACAAAAGCAGGCATTAATACGCCAAAAACATTCGTTTCACGCAATACCACTGATATCGATGCGCTTCTTGACCATATTGGCGTACCAATGATCATCAAACTTGCTACCGGTACTCACGGCAATGGTGTCGTACTTGCAGATACTAAAAAGGCCGCAAAATCCGCCCTCCAAGCTTTCTATCTTTATAACGAAGACGGAACAAACGTTCTCCTCCAAGAATACATCAAAGAGTCAGCCGGTACCGATATTCGTGCTTTCGTTGTTGGCTCAAAGGTCGTCGCTTCAATGCAACGCCAATCACTTGACGATGATTTTCGCTCAAACCTCCACAAAGGCGGCGAAGGCAAAATCATCAAACTTACTGACGAAGAGAAAAAGATTGCAGTTCGCGCAGCAAAAGCTATGGGTCTACATATCGCCGGCGTCGATCTCATGCGCTCAAACCGTGGTCCATTGATTCTCGAAGTTAACGCTTCTCCAGGATTTGGTATTGAACGCGTTACTGGCCGCAACGTTGCTGCTCCAATTATTGACTACATTGAACACAACGCAGCTCGTAGAAATACTAAAGACCGCGTTGGTGCTTAAGACAAACAAGAGCTTCGGTTTTACCAGAAGCTCTTTTTGTGATACAATAAGCTTATGGTAATTATCCTAGCGCTCGTATTATTATTTGCAGCGTTCTATTTCCTGAAAAAACATGTTGGCCCAGCACATCTAGCTGTTATCGCCGGCATTTCAGTTTATGATTCGTTTGGCAAAAACATTGCCGAAGGAATCCATCATATTGCAAAGTCTGCCCCAGTCGGGCTACTTGAAGTTGCCGTATTCCTAATTTTAGTGCTTGGTCTTCCTATGCTTCTTTATTTAAGGTCCTCGCGTGGAGGTATTTTTGGCATCCTTCGCATTACCGAGGCTGCAATTTTCGCAGCACTTTTGGTTTCGCTCTGCTCTTGGTGCATCGCATACTTCATTCCTCTCGACGGACTCAGCCAAAACATCTTGAGTTTCATTGAAGCATACAAGGGGATTATTATGATCGCCGGTATCGCCTTTGCTTACTTTGATATTCTTATGTATCGAGACGAAAAGTAGACAGGCAATTATTACATAAAGAGCCAGGAAAGCTGGATTATTTTTCTCAATTTCGAATAAAAACTCGGTTCTATCATAAAGTTCAGAAACGACTCGAAAATGATAAAAAAGCACTATCTCTGCAATCTTTCCAACCATCGTCGCAAAAACTGAAAAATGGAACAAACCTAATACTCCGACAAAAAACACTGCGCCCATCGCAAAAGGAATCGTCGGTAGAATTAAAAGATTTGCAAACAGCGAAACTAAATTCAATGAACCGAAATAATATAGCTGGATTGGAAGACAAGCAATAATCGCTGAAAGCGATGAAAGAATTGTTGATCCGAAAAGCCCAGGTTTATCACGTCCATAAAAATACCGCACCAAAACTGGCATAATCACCACGACACCAGAATATGCTAACATCGAAAGCTGAAACGAAACATTAATCAAATAATATGGATCTATAAGAAGGCAGAACCCGAGTGTCAGAATTATCGTTCGACTGACTTTTTGCCTTCTTCCAAAATACCACGCAACAAGCGAAAGAACCGCAACGAACGACGCGCGCACGATAGACGGTGAAATGCCAATTATAAAAATATATAAAACTAGCAATAAAATAGAAAAATAAAAAGCTGCAAATCTCGATATCTTCTCAAACAGCTTCCTCGATGCGCCAATAATAATCGATAAATGTGTACCAGAGACAACAATAATATGCGCCAAACCAACCGCCTTCATCTTATTTTCAAACCCGCTCGGAAGCTCAGATTTCTCACCAAGTAGATATCCAAAGCCAAGTCCAGAGATTTCTTCTGAAACATATTCGTTAACCGAATCTTTAAAACTAGCTTTTATTTCAGAATCGACATTCTGACTTTTATTATTTTTCCCCTGTGGTATAAAAAGATTAAAAAATAGCGCAAAAATAATA
>JAEEGK010001562.1_pt1 | contig 57596 bp, 68 predicted proteins | sample 8958771 | NCBI WGS metagenome assembly JAEEGK01 (sample SAMN16246547, study PRJNA631951) | gut metagenome | biome: gut microbiome; feature: rumen; material: SC-attached | host: Bos | place: Iran: Karaj | collected 2018-10 | reverse complement strand
CGGCGAGCTTGGCTTCCAGAGCCGCGGTGATCACCTTGTTCTGAACGGGATTTGTCGAGCTGCCGCTCATTTCGTCGTCCACGGTGATGGTCGCCGCGGCCTCTTCGGCCATGTCGGCGTAATATTTCGCGTTGTTCTCGTAGGCGGGGTCCGAGGAGCTCACCGGCTCGCCTCCGCGGGTACCGGCGGCGTAGGCCTCGGCGTCCGAGGCGGAGTCGGAGGATGCGGCTGCGGAAGCTGCGGCCTGTTCGGAGTAATGCTTCGCATTGTTTGTTGCGCTCGGCGTTCCTGTCGTGCCGCCGGTCGCCCACTGTGCCGCCTGCTGAGAGAAATACTTTGCGTTGTTCGATGCGCCCGGTGTCCCGCTCGTGCCGCCGGTTGCCCATTGCTCCGCCTTGGATGCAGAGCCGGCCGCCGCCGTTGCGCTCCCGCTCGCCTGGGTTGCGTACCAGGTCGCATTATTGTGATAAAACGGGTCTCCAGGGCTTACGGGAACGCCGTTCCTCGTCCCCAGCGCGATCGCCTCCGCGTCTTCTTTGATCTGCTCTATTGCCGCTGAGACATCCGCTCCGCTGAATGCGAGAGCCCACGCCGGATCTCCCGGAGCGATGCCCGTCGTCGGATCCTCTCCGACATGCCAATAAAGATCTCCCCCGCTGAGCACAATGTCATTGAGTTCATAGGTTTCCGCGGCATCGTATTCGCCGCGATAAATCGGCGTCACTCGCCCAAGATCGATTATCATAAGCTTACCTCCATATGTCCGGGATTGACCGAGCTACTGACTGGGATCAGCTCGAACGCTGTCGTGCCGAGCAGATCTCCGTTTTTTATAAACACGTGGCCTTCGGGATTGATCCCGAACGTCACGTAAACCATGCCTTCGAGGGCCCTTTGTGCGTCGCCGGCGCTTTCGGCTGCGTCTGCTGCGCTACCGGCCGCTGCCGCGGCGGAGGCATAGGCCGCCGTTGCATCGGCGTGAGCATCTGCAGCTGACATTGCCGCGCTGCGCGCACTCGCCTCGGCATTGCGTTCGCTTTCCGCGGCATCAACGGCGGCCTGGATGGCGTCAGCCGATGCCTGCATGATATCGTCATACCACCGCTGCAGGGGCTCCGGCGGTTCTTCGGCTGCGGGCCCGATCGTCGGCGCGACATACGTCGTGAACGGCACGGTACGCCCTCTGCGCTCGTCTCCCTGGAGGAATATTACCGAGCACGCGCCTATGCCTTCGATTGCCGTATCGACTTCATCAAAGGTCCATGTCGCCACGCCGGCCGAGACCGCGACGTTTGCCGCGATGTAGGGGATCCGTTCACCCGGCCTCTGAACGATCACCATTATGCTGCCGTCTCCGAACGCGTTGATCCACGGGGAGACGTCGAAGCTTGCCGATGCGATATTGTTTGTGTCCCACACTCCGACGTACACGCTGCCGTCTCGATCCAGCACGCTTAGCATGGCCTGATTGCAATTCATCTTATCCACCTCCCGGATTTCCGATGGGATATTCAACGATCACCGTGCCGCTGCAATACGCGACTTTAACTCGATCACCCGGAGCAAAGGTTACTGCTGTATTGCACTGGTAATGCTTCTGTGACTCTGCGTTTTGGCCGTCGAAGATCAGCGCAATTCCGTCGGCATAAACGGTGCCGACGGTTGCAAAATCGAATTGATTTTCCCTCATTTCTTCCTCCTATGAAAAAACCACACGCCTGAGCGTGTGATGCATCGCTTCACCGGGTCCGAGGACTGCATTCCAGGCCGTCTCCTCGAAAATGCCTTTAATGTCCGGATGATCGAGCGCGATCGTGTCTCTGACGCCGTGGCCCGGCATGACGCCTGTGGAGATCTCCACCGTCTCCGACGCCAGGATCGCATCGTTGGCCAGCCTCTGGGCGAATTCATTCAGGGCTTGCTGCGATGCGATATTGTCCACCTTGATTACCTCCGGGATCCTGATCCCGCGCCGGATGATCGATGCCGCGGAGCGCGGATTGTCGTTTTCCGCCGTTGCGATCAGCGGCGCCGCGAGATCCGGATTTTCGCATATGCAGATAAACACGTTCGGCGCGTCGAAAAGATCGAGCTCGGTTTCTGCTTCTCGGTGCAGCACAGAGAATTCCCCGGCCGCATAGATGTGGTCGATTGTTGTTCCGGACGGCGTCTCATAAGGGGTGATGATTGCCGTGCCGTTGCCGTCGAACCATATCCTATTGTAATTGATCTCGTCGAGTAGATCGTTGATGATCGTAAGCAGCGGAGTTCCTATCGGCCAGTCTTCCCGGTCTGTCGGCAGTGTCAGCGGAGACGGCGTCGCAATGTACGTCGCGATCCCTCCGAGTGTGAGCAGCTGACTGATTGCCGTGATATACCCCGTGCCGGCGGAAAGATGCAGCAAAGTTTCCGTTTTTTGCTGTTTGAGCTTCAGGGCTCGATCGTACATTTCCAGTTCGGCCCAGCGGCTCCCGGTTTCGCTGTATTCATTCTTCATGTGCGCGACTGAGAACACACCCATGGGCCAGGTTTCGCCGTTGATCTCCAGCAGCAGCTTTATTTCGTCTGCGGTCCACTCAACATCCGGATCCCAGCGAAAACGCCCCGCGGAGCTGACGGGCAGCTCCGCGGAGGCGTCTGCGTTGATCCTCGGCGGCGAGGACAGGTCATATTCCAAGTCCTTAAAATATGCTCCGTTCCGGAGGACTTCTGCTCTGGCGCGGATCAGCCTCATTTCCGCACCTCCGTTATGCTGATGTCGAACGTCTGCCGATGAGGCGTCCGCTCTCTCGGCACGACGCTCAGCACTCCGAAAAATGCTGCGCCGTAGAGATCTTTTATCAGCACGGTTTTTCCGACTGCGGATATAAGTTTCTCTGCTGTGGCCGCTTGATCTCCCGGGAACGAAGGCTTGAAGCTGTAAACGTGAGAGAGCTGCCCGCTGTGCTCGATTTCGGGCAGCGCCGAGCCGGAGTAATAGACGATCGATGCGGGTTTTTCGATCCGCTCGTTGATCGTTTGCGGATTGGCTGTCGTGAGCCCGAGGACGATCCAGTCATCGTCCTCGGGCTTGATCACGATGCCGGGCACCGAGCAGCTGACGCTCGCCTCGTTGCTCGGCGTATAGTTTCCCGCGTCAATCCCGCGGACCTGATAGGTATGCGTTCCCGCTCCCGCTCCGTCATCGACAAAGCTGTTTTCGCCGGCGGGTACGGATGCGATCACAGCTCCGTCCCGCAGGATCTGATACTCGGCAGATCCGATCAAGGTCCATGACAGATATACGCTCATTTCGGCGGACGTAGCCGACAAATCGATTGCGCTCCCGGGCGTATTGGCGATCATGGCGGGATATTCGCCCCACTCGGACCATAGCCCATATGAGTTTTGGACCCGGACCCGTATGACGTGTACACCGTCGCCCAGGATCTCGGGCCAGGTATATTCTTTGGTTCCTCCCCAAACAATAGGCGCAGCCCTGCCATCAACGCTTATCTCGGCCGCTTCCTGGCCTGCGGCTTGCCACAATATAAGTGACTGCGGCGTACCGGTTGCGGAGACCGTCGGCATTGCCGGCGCCGCAACGACTGCGACCTCATTCGATGCCGACCATTCGGACGCGACGTCGTCTAAGTTGTATCCTCTGACGGACCAGTACATTATTCCTCCGGAGAAGGTGTTTTCCGGTGCCGTCCACGAAGTTGCCGAGCCGATAATCGTTGCGGCCGTGGTCCATGTCGAGCCGTCGGTTGATATGCGTATCTCTGCTTTGGTCTGCGGCGTGCCGGTTGCGTTTGAATAATCCCATCGGAAAGTGATTGGCTTGGATCCGTCCACCATTATCGAGGCCGGAGATATCCCTGTAACCGTCGGGATCGAGTCTACCGTTGTCAGCACGGTCCACGGCAGCTGAACGGTATGGCCGCGATTGTCGACGGGGATTATTGACCATTCGATTGCGCCCGTAGGGAAAAAGTCTGCAGGCACGGTGAATTCATTTTCGGTGATGTCGACTGCGAACGGCTCGTCGCCGGATCCTGCTATGCGCCAGCCGAAATACGTGTGGGCGATATACAATTCTCCGAAACAATAGCCGTCGAAGCCGACTTCCCATCTGAAGGTATTGTCAACTCTTGGATTGACGTACCCGCCCGACGGGGTCGCAGAAATAATGATAGGCTCGACGATTGCGTCGTTGAACACCACTTCCGCGCTGGGCTTGTTCTGGCTTCTCGTCGTATAGACCGGGGTGCTGGTACTCCCACTCCATTGCTTAACGATTTTGACGCCGTTTTTTACGCAGAGCATCGCGAGCCGGTCCTCCGGGATGTTGGCCTGCATAAGATAGGGCCGGCTCTCGCTTACTCGCGTTGTGTTTCCGCTGCTCGATGCCATTGACGCCGGAGCATTGTTCCAGGTCACTTGATTTTCTATGAATGCTGCTTCGAGGACTTCAGCTCTCATGTTATAAAGTGAGTTATAACTGTAAAACTCCAGATGGAAGCCAGCAATATTGTTATACTGATATTCTGCCAAGGGGACGGCAAAGGCGATAAGCAATTCTCGATTAAGCGTATGCTCCCACTCGATGATTGCTGTTTCGTCGCTGCTGTAATTGGTATTCGGATTGTCCGATCTTATTTCCGCTGAGGCCGCAGCCGCAAGCGTAACGACTGTGCTCATCCGTACATCCTCCCCAGTCTTCTCTCGTTTTGCGCGAGGCGCACGATGTCGTTGAATTCCCGCACGCTGCGGGCGTCGATCGTCACGTTCCACATCCCCATCGACCCCGGCGCCACCATATCGCTGCGCAGCACTCCGACTGTTCTCGTGCCGAAGTTCAGCTCGCCGTTTATGTCGCTTTTGATCCCGGCGAAGCTGCTCGAGAAGCCTTTCCCCACGCCGAGGGCCATGTTTTCGCCGATGTCCTCGAAGACCGTTGAGGGCGAGTGGATGCCGAGCAGGCCCTTTATTCCGTCGACGATCCCGCCGAAAAAGCCGGTCACGTTATCCCGGAGCCACGTTGCCGCGCTTTTGATGCCTTCCCAGATTTTTTCGATCACCTGAACGCCTATATCCAAAAAAGCCCCCAGGCCCTCGATGAAACCTTCCAACAGGGCTTTGAGGATCTGAGGAATGGATTTCAGCAGTTCGGGGATTGCCTCGATCAGTCCCTTACCTATTGCGAGGATCAGCTCGAGCGCGCCCTTGAAAAGCATCGGCGCATTCTGTGTAATGCTCGTTATCAGGTTGGTGATTATCTCCGGGATCTTTTCGACGAGGCGCGGTATCGCTTTGATCAGCCCGTTTGCCAGGCCCATCATTATGGCAAACGCCGCTTCGATCAGGGACGACAGCGTGTCGGGATCTGTCAGCACGTCGACGATTTCGAGGACCACGTCAATAATTGCCGGGATCAGCTCGGGCAGGCTGTCGCCTATGCCTTTTGCGAGTGTGATCACCACGTCCAGCCCCGCTCTCAGGATCTCGGGAAGGTTGTCAATGATAGCCTGGCCTATGGCCATTATTATTTTCTTTCCCATTTTGAGGAATTGCGGTAGGCGCTCTGTGATCCCGGTTATAATGCTGTCGACGCCTTCCGTGATTTTTCCCGCTCCGTCTTCGCCGGTAAAAATATCCGTGACGCCGCCCATAATTGACGAGATCCCCGGCAGAAACTCCGTTGCGAGGTTGCGCGTAAGAGACGATCCCGCTGTCTGCATGTCCTGCAGCGCGTCCTGAAAGCCCGCTGCGTTTTTGATCGCCTCGTCGCTCATTACGCCTCCGAGCTCATGCACTCGGTCTCTCATCGCCTGCGTTTCTTCTGCCGACGTGTTAAGGAGGGCGCCGAGCTCTGTTGCTCCGCGTCCCAGGAGCTGCCCTGCGAGATAAGTCCTTTCCGTCTCATTTGATATGCCCTGCAGACCGGCGATCGTCGCCGCGAACAGGTCCTCGTTGTTCATGGATGCAATGGCTTCCTGTGTCAGCCCGATGCGCTCGAAAGCCTCATTTCCGCTCTCAACGGCATTTGCAAGGGTCTTCATGCCGCTCTGCATCGTCGCCATTGACGTGCCGGAATGCTGCATCACGGCGTCCCACTCCTGATAGGCCTGTGCAGACAGTCCCATTTTCTGTGACATTTTATCGATTTCATCGCCGTATTCCGCCGCATTTGAGGCGCTGGAGGCGATTGCAGCCCCGATTGCCGATATTCCCCCGATCGTGCCGGCTGCTGCCACACCCAGGCCCTTGACCGCGCTCCCGAATTTGTTGCCGAACGTTTTTCCTGCCACGTCTCCGGCGCTCGACGCCTCACCGTTCATTATTTCCGTCAATGCTCCGCCGATCCCTTCTGCGGACGGCACGATCTGCACGTATGCCTTTGCAAGTTCAATCGCCATTGTCTTCCCTCATTTGATTGATCATTTTTGCTCTCGCCGCCTCCCAGGCCTCGGGCGTATCGAATGCCTGCATGTCCGGCTCGCCGGGGATCAGGACGTCGAGTATCATTTTCGGCTGCGCGGTGTTTTTGTCTCCGCACAGTCCGTATATCAGGACGCTCAGCTTGTCCGCGATCGCCGCGAGCAGCAATTCCGTCATGGTCGGCGTTTTGGTTATCGTTCTCATTGTCCTCGAGTCCGGGCCCAGTCCGCACGCCAGCACGGCGGCCTTCGCAGGCGGCAGCGCCTTCATGTTGAGCACTCCATACGTTTGCGCCATGTCGCATTCGAGCTCATTCGGGGCCCGGGAGATCATGGCGGCGAGAGTGATCAGTTTTTTCCCGCTTTTGCGTCCTTGATCGCCTCGAAGATCGCCTGCAGCTCCTCGCCGATCTTGTCCGACGGGATCGAGCCGTCCGGCTGTCTGCAGTGCTTTTTCAGCTTTTTGTAATCCTCTCCGAGCAGCAGCCGGGCGATCCGCACCGTCGCTCTGAGTCGGTCCGTGTCTTCCTCGCTCTGACTGTCGGCAATGGCCTCGACCATTTCCCAGTCGTTCAGCTTTTTTTCATCGACTTCAAAAGCGAAGCCGCTTGGTGTCTTTCCTGCGATCATTTTTTCTCTCCTCAGGAGCCGGAGGCTCTCTTAATGTATTCGTAATGAGTGTTTCCGCTGCTGTCGGGCATGGCCGCCAGCGTGATCTGATATCCTACCGGCTGATTGTCGCGGTATACCACGTCGCCTGCGGTCGTGACCTTGGCCGACGGGATCACAAGCCTTTTGAGTGCGCCGTCTCTGGCCAGCATGTCGATGACGTAGGCGTGTTCGCCGAGGTCCTTTGCATTGACGCTTACGGTGATCCCGCCCGAGAGCGTTCCGCTCACGTTCGCATCTCCGTAGTACAGCTTGAGGACTTCGGGGTTAAGGGACTCTATCGGCGTGAACTGGAATGTGTCGGCCCGCGACGTGGCCATGTTCAGGACGTGGTCGCCTCCCCATGCGTAATAATCCTCGGAGGAAATGGCGTTGCCGTTGGTCACGCCGTCCTGCGAGATGTATCCGAGCGCCTTGAACGCGGCGTCGAGCGCCGTCGTGGCGTCGGTCGGCAGCGTGCTGCCTACCGGAGCGCGAAAAATGGCGCCGGCTACTTGGGGCTTTCCGGCGGTCACGTTGCTTATGGTGTTATTGGTGGGCATTTTTTTGCCTCCTATCTGTAGTAATGGATTTCGAATACTGCCTGATAACGGTATTCTTTTTTGGATCGATCTGTGAAATTATAATCGCTGTTGAGCTCGCAGCTGCAGACGGTTCCGTCCTCGACCAGGCTCCGCATTGCCGTGATAAGCGTCTCGTTTGCATTTGCGGCATTGTAAAGGCTGCTGCCGTAAGATTGGATTGTGACGAGCGCACGCGATATCGTCTCCGTCTCTCCCCCGCCCGTTTTCTCAACGATGTAATAAGGCAGCGTGGGAGGCGTCGGCGGCTGTTCCGCGTAAGCTCTCAAATTCTGTGCTATCAGACTGTCAATTATAATTTTTTCGATCACGGCAGCAGCCTCCTGAGTATGGTGTTATTCTCTAAATTATCCTGCTCGGCGGCTTCGGTTTCCGTGAACACCGATGCGATGACGCGCGTGGGCATTTGCCTTGTGTCCTGACCGTATCCCTCGCCGCAGCCGTCGCGGATCCCGCCGGCAAGCTCCTGCAGACCTGCTTCCATCTCGGCGCTTTTTAGCAGCGCCCGCACTCCCGCGCTGTTGAGCTCGATGCGGACCTTACTCATATGCTCCGCACCTCACTTTCTTATGCCACGGGCCGGGGATGTTTGCCTCGACTCCTGTGATCGGGAAGCCGAAGGTTTTGACCTTGACCGTGCAACCGTATGCGTCCGTCCATTCGACGCGCTTGTCCATCCAGTCGTGCGTGTCGCCCTTGGGGATGCCGAGCATATAGAGGATCTGCTTCCCGAAAAGATCCGTCGAGGTCGTGATGTCCTCGGTTGACGGCTCTCCGATCAGCACATTAGCGACCTGCTCCGCCGTCTCGGTGAATATCGGCGCGTTAAAAGCGTCTGTCCCGCTCAGCGTCTGTGTATAGAGCGTTACGGTCTGCCCTCTGATCATTTGTTGCACCCGCCTTCGACCATGTCCTCCACCGGGCTGTGAGATCCTATGACGTTGCCAACGCCCAGCAGCCGCTTTTCGGCCTTTGAGAGATAAAGCTCTCCCGCGCCTCCGCCGCTGCCCATGGTCCAGCTCTGTGAGTATCCCAGCCCGGACATGCTGCCCTGCGACGCGCCCACGGGATAGCTCTCGCTGTCCGCAAGCACGCGGATAACCATCCTGCACGACACAAGCCGCTTGATCTGCACGGATGCGCAGGCCGCTGCGGCATCGATCATCACCGCCGCGTCCTGCAGTAGCACTTCACACTGTTCTCTCTCGGCTTCTGTCAAGGTCCTGGAGATCCTCGCCTCCACGTCGGCCGGGTTGGCATAGGCTGTCATTGTGATCACTCCTTCGGCTTTTTGGTTTTCTTTTTCTGCTCTTCCGGTATAAGCGGATGCGCCGGAACGGGAGGAGCGGCGAGCTTGTGGCCCGCCGCTATGTACTCATCGACCCTGCTCTCGTGGACGTACATGTCCCCGCCGGTCAGCTTATTGACCATCTTGACCATTTTTAGGCCTCCGGCACGGCTCCGGTCAGCAGGTTGAAGCAGTAACTGTCTGCGACGAAGCCCACTTCGATCTCGGCTCTCACGGCAAACATGTTGCGCTGCCACAGATTTATCGTCTCGGTCCCGATCGTCAGCGTCGCCTGATCCGAGATGGATATCTGCACGTCGTCCTCAACGACGCCGTACCGGGCCTGCGTCCAGTCGCCCGCGATACCCACGATCGCAGGCGTGCCGGGAGTCGTGCCTACGGCGGCAGTTCCGGCCTTGTACAGGCCTCGGCCGCTGATCACTCGTGCTCCGAGGATCGGAGAAACATTGTTTTCACTGACGGCGCCGGTGAAGATCGGCCTCCCGGTCGAGTCCACGGCATTCAGCAGGATGCCCTCGGCGGCAGGAGACAGGGCGAAGCCGTCAAGCGCGCCGCCGTGGTCTGCGACGTCGGTATACGCCGCCACGAGGCCCTTATACGTCGTGTGGCTGCCCGACGCGATGAGGCTCTGCGCGGTGCAGCTGCCGAGCACATCAAAGCCGCTGCCGGGCGCGACGGTCCCTATAATGGTCGAGTCAAACTTGCGACCGAGCGCCGCAGGAAGTCTCTGTACGATCGCGTCATAAAGCGCGCGCATGTCCCTCCGGAACTGGTTCGAGAAGGGCACGATCACCGCGAGCGTAAAGCCTTTCATATTCTTCGTGCCCAGCGAGGGGTTGGCCGCGGGCTTAACGTTGGTTTCGTCTACCCAGCTGGCCTCCGGATCTCCGGTAATGGTGGGGATCGTAAGTCCGCGGCCGGGCAGATCCTGCCTCTGCGCCAGACGCATGATCGCGCTTCCCTGCGCCGTTTTCTGCATGATCTCTCTGCTGATCTCGGCCGGCAGAGTCAGGTTGGTTCTGTTAGTCGGTATTCCGGACATTTTTCTTTTTCCTCCTTAAAGTTGATTGGCCCACTCCGCGAATTTATCGCGATTGGTCGTTTTTGTTGCCGGGTTGTTCAATTCGCCGTCGTCGTTCAGTGCGGGATATCCGGACGGCTTGGCAAATGCTATGATCGCATCGGCCTGGGCCTTGCATGCTTCCTCGGTGTCCGCTGTCAGCAGCTCGGCGGGCAGGCCTTTTTCCTTTGCGACTGTCGCACGCATATCCCTGAGCTGATTATCGGTCTTGAGGCCGGCAAGCTCTTTTTCGAGGGCTGCCGCGCGGTCGTTGGCTTTTTTCAGCTCTTCGGCGCTCACGGCCGTTTCTGCCGCTTTTTTTGCGGTTTCCAGCTCGGCTTTGGCTGTCTCCAGCTGCTTGCGCAGCTCCTCGCCTCCGACTTTTGCCGCATTGATGTCGGCGCCGTTGATGTCCATGAGCTTCTTGATCTGCTCGTCTGTGGCGTCCTTGAACAGCTCGGTAATGTCGCTTCTTTTCATTTTTTTCCTTTCTCGGCTACGCTTTGGTGACGCAGGTCGCATCTGCCGTCCTTGATAGTTTTACGGCGTTCCGGCCTTATTCTTCAAAAGGCGCGGCCTTATGGGCTGCGCCTCTCAAATTCGATTATTTGGTTTTTGAGCTCGGTGATTAGTGCGTTGTCGTCCCAATAGACCGCCCGAGTCTGACATCCTCGAAACGGGTTTACGACGCTGCCTCCGAGGATCCAGTCCACGTGATCCACGAGGCAGGGCCTGAGGTTGATCACCGTCTCCATTCCGTGGTTGATCTCCATGAATTCCCGAAAGAAAAAGTCGTCGCCGCGATTGTCGGCGGCCAGCGCGCCGGCTGCGGGATCGGCTTCCCTTTGCCAGGCTTTTGAAAAAAACCATTCGGAGCATTCGCGGGCGAGCTCGTGCGGGATGAATATGCAAGGGAACGAATACCACATGTCGGCCGCGTAGACTTCTCCGCGGAGATTGCAGTCCGGTCCGCCCAGCTCGGAGACGAAGCCGCAGATTATTTTGTCCTTCGGCAGCGCGCGGATCCGCGCGGCGAAATCCCGACATATAAGCACGTCGTCCTGTAGATGCCATGCGCCCCCGTCGCCGGTACAGCTGCGGAAGATCTCCATGCACGCCGCGAGATTTCCGCGCCGCGTCTTATCCTCGCAAATCTCGATCCGCTCCCGCTCGATGCCTTGACCAAGAAGGGACGGCACAAGGAATTCATTGACGTACCACAGACGCTCCGGGCAGGCGTGGATCATGATCTGCATTTCTGACCCCCACTTTCTTTGCGAGGGCCTCAACGAGCTCCTCGTCTGTCCAATATTCGGCGCGGCACGTTGGCTCGAGCCTGCTGCGGTTTATCGTCGATCCGCCGAGCAAAAAATCGACGTGATCGACAAGCGCCGGTTTGAGGTTCAGCACCCACAGCTCCGGATGCACTTCGCAAATGAAGTCATGCCAAAAACCGTCGTCGTGCTTTCCTTCGCGCACCCAGGCCGCATAATTGGGCCGGTATCGCGCGGAGGTGTAATACCATTCGGCGCACTCTCTGGCGAGCTCGTGCGGGATCCTGATGCACGGGAAGGAGTTCCACATAAAAGGCGCCGGGACTAAGCCCATAACGGATATATCCGGCCCGAATTCCTTGAAACAGTACCCGCACACTATTCCGCTGTCGTGCTCGGCTGTGCGCTCGGCGAAATCGCGGCAGATGATCACATCGTCCTGCAGGTGCCAGGCTCCGCCGTCTCCGGTGCAGCTCCGGAAGATCTCCATGCAGGCCTCGAGATTGCCGCGCCGCGTCTTATCCTCGCAAATCTCGATCTGCTCCCGCTCGATGCCTTGACCAAGAAGGGACGGCACAAGGAATTCATTGACGTACCACATGCGCTCCGGGCAGGCGTGGATGATATAATTATTTGACATCGATTTCCTCCGCCGCCGAGCTGTCCCGCTCATATGGCTATTTTTTAAAGTATTTGTTTATGGTCTCAAGCACCTGCCGAGAATAAGTAAAATCGGATCCGTATTTGCGGGGAATTTCAACACCAAGTTCTTTTGCCTTGGCATGCGCAAACGCTTCTGCCATAAACTCGTCAACGTTGCGGCTTGCATGCTCATATGTGCTTATCCATCTCGTTGTATCCTGTTCGGCATCAACGTCTTTGTGGTATTGCCTCATAATTTTTCGGATTTCTTGCCAGAATTCCTGATCGTTTGTGAGGCCGTATTTGTCAGCGGCAGTTCCTGCCAATGTATGTGCAAACTCATGCAGAATAATCGTTTCTTGCGAGGAATTAAGGCGCATCCGCTCTCCGCTAATGTCCACATCTCCAGCTGCTTTTTCGGCCCCAACCGTCACACGCTCAAGCCTGCTGTTATATTCGCTTGTAAGATCATTGATCATCTCGATTGCATTTTTGTATTTGGGGTTGTCGGCTATCTTTGCATCAAATTGAATAGGATTTTCGCTGTCTTTTTTTCCGACATCGATTTCCTCCGCTGCCGAGCTGTCCCGCTCCTGGCGTTTTTCGTATGCAGATCGTTTCTGAGCGTTGATTTCTTCTTTGTTCTCTGCGTAGAATTCCCTGCGCATGGCGTTGATCTTTGCCGTCGGTGTACTTCCGTCGGCCGAGCGGTACATCTCCAGATATTCTTTCGGCCGGTACCCGGCGACGTTCGTGTTCTTGTCGAAGCGGACGGCATAGGTACAATCGCAGTTGCTGTGAATGTGTTCCGCGTGGCCTCCCTTTATTGCCGCCTTGCTGGCCCGCTGCCAGCCGCGGGACGCGAGCGTGATGCAGAAGGCGCAGGTGTCGCCGTGCGGGATCCACGCGAATTCCGCGCCGTCTCTCAGCGCGTTCTGCAGCGTTGTGTCTGCTCCGGCCTGCTTGACCATGCGCCCCATGGCGCTGCTGAGCACTTCTTCATTTTCCGTTTGATTGAGTATCCCGCGTACCGTTTTCGCGACCTGACCGTAGCTTGCCGTTTCTGCCGGCACGGCCGGCTCGACGATCATCCCGCTCAGCCCCGAAATCGCGTCATACATTTGCGCGGCCAGCGCCGCGGCGCCTTCGCCGTATTTCGTGACAAGTCCGTAGGAATAATTGATCAGAGCGTTGATGTCTTCCAAGCCGTTTTTGCGGACATACTCTTTCGTTTCGTCTGCGGCCTTTTTGCTCAGCTTGGAAAGTCTGTTTATATATCTCGCCCAGTCGGCGGCGGAAATGGTCAGGCTCATTCTTCATCCAGAGCCTCTACCACGGCCAGCCCGCGGGCTCTCAGCTCCTGGCTGCGGATCCGCCTGATATCCGCCTGAGAGAAACCGATCATCTCAAGGAAGGTGTCGGTCTGTGCGAACGTCGGCCGGCTGGTCGCAATTTTTATCGCGGCGTCGGCCGTCACGGAGACCGACGGCATTGCCGGATTTTTGAAGTGCGGGATAATATCCCGCTCGGCTTCATCGAGTTCGTCAAGGCCCACGTCCCGGGTAATGGCCGTCGCCATGAGCGCGATATTCTTCAAGGCGTCTCCATTCCCGACGTTCAATTCTTCAGCCATTCGGACTAACGTCTGAGACTGCGCGAGTATGGCGTCGGAGCTCGTCGGGTTTGCGTCGTTGACTACGCCGGTATCGGTGATGGGAAGGCCCGTTGCCGCGCTGAATTGAGTCGCCAGCAGTCGCATCATGTCCACATGCGGCTGAATTGTGCCCTGCTGCAGCTGCCCGAATGTCGGTTTTTCACCTGTGTCCGGGTTTGTTGTGCCGGCAAGAATTGCCCCAACATACTGCCGGAATTTACTGTTGACGACCGCGTCGTATTGTTCGTCTGTGATGCCGAGGAGATACTTTTGCGGTGTCGTGCTGAATTCAAGGCCGATCGTGGCGTTGGCCACTGTGCGGATATATCCGTCAATGAGCCGGCGAACGGGCTCCTTAATGCGGCTGCGCCCCATCGGCTTAAGGTTTGTCGCGTTCCAGATAAGCGGTTCCATGAGCGGACGGCCCATTTTCTGTCTGTGTTCTGTCGCCATCCAGCGGTCGCTGTCGGCAGATATTCGCTGCAGATCCCATATTGCGGTTTCCGTGTACAGGTAGATCCTCGCTGGCATGACGTTGGTATCATCGTTTCCCGATTTTGTCATCGCGGCAATAATCATGCCGTATGCGATCCGGCCGCGGGAGCCGTCCCATTCTGCGGCTGCACAGAGCGGCGAATGAAAGCGGATCTTGCAGCCGGTTCCTGAGTCGGCGGAAAGCGTCGCGAAGGTGCATCCGAATTTCAGCTCATCCCGGCAGGCTTTCATGTATTCGGCGATAAGCCGGTTGTCTTCGACGATTTTGTTGAGCAGCTCCATGCTCTCTCCATTTACGCCGACGTATCCGTCGAACATACTTCGCGCCGCCAGGACGTCTACCGTTTTCCCGCCCCAGGCGCAGCCGATTTCAAGCCGTGTGATGCCATCCGGAAGGGCGAGGCCGAGATTAACGTCCGAAAGCGGGATAGCCCCTTCGTAATATTTCTCTTTTTTTCTGTTCGCGGGCTCATGAGCGTTATAGATTTTTTCGAGTCTGCTCAGTGCCTGGCGCTCATAATCGCCGAGGCCCGTCACTTTGACGGGATCGATTTCCAGTCTCATTCTATCCTATCCTCATCCTTTTCTTCGGATCTCTTTTGCTTATTGTCGCGCCCCAGAGTGCCAGAGCTGCCGCCTCGATCGGCGCACTGTCGTCGCCGCCGAAGGCCCAGCCGCCGGCGAGCGGTCTTTTAACGACGCCGAGTGCTGAGACGTTCATTGCTTCCTGTCTGCTGTACCAGGTTACGGTTTTCTCATTGATCGCGGTTATAAGCGTGCCTGTCGCCGCAACGACGTTGCGGGCCGAGCTCCGGATAACGCTGTCCTTCAATCTCCATGTTGGCCGGATCCGCTCGACGAGGATATCCACGCCGTTCCTGCCATCGATCACGACGCAGCACGCGTCCGCATATCTTTTGTTCAACCATTCGACCAGCCACTGGATCCCCATGCCTGTCGGCCGGCGTTCTATGAGCGATATGCGCGCCGGGCCCTCCGGAGGGATCACGGCGCCGCACAGGCACACTTCCGAGCCGTCTGCCGCGAATTTGACGCCATACGCCGTCTTGCCTTCGGGCTTCGGCTTGCCGCTGCGGCAGGCCTGCCATTTGTCCGCGGGGATCGCAATGTCCGCCGTCTCGTCGACCACCGGCGCCCACCAGCCAAGCCGCTCCCGCGCGAAGCCGTCGGCGCTCATCGATCTCATTTCCTCGCGGACAAATGCCTCGGTGAGGCGAATGCCGAGCCCGGGGTTTGTCATGTACCACAAGCCAATATCATCTGCGGAGATGTTTGCGGCGCTGTCCGCGGCGACGGACCACTCGTGCCACGCGTCATGTGGGCCCGCGTCGGTCAGACATGCATTTCGCCGGCGGCGGAATACCACTCCGGGGCATCCGGGATACGGCGGAGATCCCGTATAGATCAGCTGTCGTGTTCCGGTCGCCGACGCCGACAGCGTCGGCATCAGTGCCTCGACCTGCTCGTCGGTCAGTTCCTGAGCCTCGTCGTATACCAAAAGCGAGATCCCGTCAAAGCCTCGCGCTCGCTGACGGGATCTTGTCATGTACTCGATCGAGCCTCCGTTGTTAAGCTCGATCGCTTCCTCGCCGTTCGTGTACCGGATGTTTCTGACGAGCTCAACGATTTCCGGATGCCGGCGGTCGGTGAATATATCGCTCAGCCGGCGGAAAGCTTTTTTTGCCGTAACAACCTGATGGGCCGTGTGCAGGATCTTCTCTCCCCGAATGACCATCCCGAAAAGCTCTCGGCCTTCCAGGCAGGCGTTTTTTCCGTTTTGCCTCGGGGCTGACAGCCCCGCCGACGTCACGGTATATTGCCCGTCTGTGTTTTTTCCGAGCCAGCAATCGACGATTTTTTCCTCCCACGGGTCAAGCGGGCTTGCGTAGGCCTCCATCAGCAGGGCTGCCTCAGGACCATCCGACGATATGCGCGGCGGCTCGATCTTAATCCGTGGTTCCTGCGAGCCGATCATGCTCTTTTCTCCACCCGCATCCTCACCAGTTCGAGCGCCGTCTGAGGCTTTTCCGCTTCGTCGATGATTGCCCCGGTATGCACCGGCATCGCTTCGCTCAGCTTGTTGATCGCGAGCATGTATGACTTGAACAACGCCTCGTATGCTTTATATGCGGGATGCTCCCGCAGCCCGCTTTGTCCTCCGCCGTTGTCGTATTCGACCACGATGGGTTCCGCCGCGATGGTCTCCCGCGCCCGCTCCAGCTGGACCTTCATCCATGCCGCGTTTTTGATCGTGTCGTTCAGCAGGCCTTTCTTTTCCGGAGCCATGCCGACAAGCGCCGCGCGGATCCGCTTCTCCTCCTTGTTGGCCGCCCTGAGCAGAGCGGCATGATCGCTGTCCGTTTTGCTCATTTTTTCGCTCTCCAAAGGGGGGCGATCCGCTCAGGACCGCCCGAAAAATGCTCAAAATCCCCGAAAATCGCCCTGAGGCAGCGCGCGGGCGCGTGTGCGCGTTCCAATTTGCCGGCGGGGATTTTACCACCTGGCTCCGGTCCCGGCCCTCGGGGGTAAATCGGCGCTGGACGGCGCGCGGAGGGCCTCGGGCCCCCGGGAGGGGTACTCCCCCTGGCCTACCAATCGCCGTCCGGAACGCTCGGCGGATGCGGCTGCGGCGCCTTGATCATGCGGCCCGTCTTGTTGCTTTTTCGAGCGTTGCATATCCAGTGCGCCGCCTGGAGGTTGTCCAGGTCCTGCGCTGCCGCCTCTCGGCTTGGGTAGCCGAATATTTTATATTTCGAGATCGGCTTAATTTCGTCAATGACGAAGCTCAGCGGATGAGCCGCGTCGGACGGCTCATCATATCGGATCGGGCCGAGGGCTCCGCGGCATATTCCGCATGGATCTCCGGCCGCCCGGAAGCGAGCTCTCATCTTGCGGCGAAGGTTTCCGTTCGCGTGTCTCGGGTTTGTCATTTTTTCTCTCTTAATTGTTGCACATTTTTTCGCGAAATGTAATGCCCTCAAACTGCCCTACGACAACACGCCGTAATAGGCCAGTGTGAAATCCCTCAGAGCACGGTCGAGCGCCTTATATACCGACCTCTGATCCTGCAGCTGCAGCGCGGCCTGCAGGTCCTCAAGCCGCCCCTTGGTTGGGTGTATGTAGTATTTTTCGAGCGCCATGCGGGCATCGGGATCTATCGCGTTCAGTGCCTGCTCGACGAGGCGGACGTAGACCTTGGCTCTGGCCAGGGCCTTTTTCAGTTCTTCGGCTTTGACCAGTGCGGACAGTATGCGGTCTTCATTCCCATTTTCGCCGCCCCGCACGCGGATCTTGTCCGTAGAGACTCCCTTCAATGCTCCGACGTCTGCAAGTGCGCGGATCTCCTCCGGCAATGTCTTACAGGCGTTCAGTTGAAGTGGATAATCTCTCAGCTTGTCCTTTGCGTCACGTTTCCAATCCTGCATTTGTTCTTTCCTCCCCTCTATCCTTGTGCCCGCCTATCTTATCCTTCGGCCGTCTGACATAGCGTATGTAATGGCTCCCCGAGCTCTCGTCGTAGGCGCCGACCTCCTTGACATCTGCTCCTCCGGGCGCCCGCAGCGGCCGCGGCCTGTCCACGACCCGCACGCTCTCCACCACCGGCTTTTTTAGCCCTCGCGAGCTGTGCCATTTCTGCTTTCCCTTTCCGCCGGCGGCCTGGCGGACTAAATAAGCCGCGAGCCCCGTGTAATCTTCTCTCGCGTAAAGATGCTTCGCGTCGGCGCCGCCGAGCCCCCACACGGCCTCGATGTCCCGGCCGTCCGGACAAACAAGCCGGCCGTCGACCAGGCGCAGGCCCTCGCCGCCCACGATCAGATGATGATGCAGCCGCACCGGCTGCCCGGACTGCGCGTCCTTGTCCGCCGTCACGCGATAGCCCCTCAGTTTTCCCCCGACGGCACGACTCAGGCGACGCCAGAACAGCGCGCACTCCGCCTCGGCCGCCTCGGCCGTCTCCGGCTCCCGGGCATAATCCAGCGTGATCAAATAATCCTCCGCCCCGAAATTGCAGTTGATCCCCCGGGCGAGCTGCCGTACCGACGCGATCAGGTTCCGTTCCTTCTTCTCTGCCGAGCTGGCGGCTGCCTTCGGGCTCCGAGGCTTCCGTTCTCCGGCATAGAAAAGCGTCCTCTCGATGACTTTCCCGCTCCTTACCGTCTTTATCATCCAGTATCCCACCTTTTGCCCTCCCCTCACGCGTGCGCCTGCGCGGCCCTCCGCGCGAGGATCTTAACTCGATTTTAATAAGCGCGGCCCTCCGCGCGAGGATCTTAACTCGATTTTAATAAGCTTGGCTATAAAGTTAGCCTCATACGGACCGCCGAAATACGCGCGCACGCGCACGCGTATTATATGAGCTGATCGTTCACCCTGCGGGCGGAGGCCGTCCCTCCGCCCGTACCGTCAGCGATCAGCGCAGCTCGATCTCCCGCACCAGCGCGAGCACCCCGCGGACCTGCTCGCGGAAATCATAGGTCCCGTCGGGATCTTCCTTGTCACCCTTGGCCAGCAGCTTTGCGATGGCGTCAACTGCCGCTGCTCTCACGGTCATATCCGCCAGATCGTCGGCGGTGAGCATAAGGTCTGCCAGGCGCTGCAGCGCGGCGTCTGCCGGCGCTTCCGTCTTTACCTCCGCGGCCGCTGCGGGCTCCGGCTCCGTTTCTGCTTTCATCTCGGCCTCCGGTGTTTTTTTCTTCGGCAGATAGATCTTCGGCAGCTCGCAGCCTGCCGCTCTGAGGATCTCGACTATATCCGACCTTGCGCACATGTTTTCATCTGCCAATATGCTTATCTGCTTCAGCGGCGACGCCGCCTCCTTATACTCCGCAATAATCTCGGCGTTCGTCATCACCATTTTTCTTTGCTCCTTTCAAAGCCCGCGCACCAGCGCGGCGCCGGGCGTGAATAGATGGTCCTTTTGAATTTCGTCTCCTCGATGATTGCCGCGTGCCCGTGGTGCTCTCCCTCGGCCCGGCACCTGATAGCGATTTTTCGGCCGTATGCGTCCCAGGGCACGAGCTCCCCGTGCCGGCACAGCGCGCAGGGCTTGTTCCGCGCGGCTTTGGCGGCGCACTCCGGGCAGAGCTCCCGCCCCTCGGCTGCGGCGTTCCAGCCGCATATCAGACATCGTGTCAATCGTCGTCCCTCCCCGTGCCGATGATCGCCAGCAGCAGCCAGCACAGCACCGCGCCGACGAGGATCCCGCTTATAAAGCCTTGCATTTGTTCGCTCCTCCCGCCCGCCAGGACGACGGGTCGATCATTTTGCCTCGCACCTTCACCGTGCGGCCCGTGCCCGCCGGGCAGGGCCGCCTCCGGCCCTCTATCAGCATAAAGTTGCAGCAATAATAATGATCCGTCGCGTCTTTTGTCGCGCCGGCACGGATCCGGCCGCGGTATTGACAGCCGCGGCAATGATCGTCAACGACCCCGCTCATTCCGCTCACCCCCGAAAAGGCTCCCCTGAGCCGCCTTGCCTTTGAGCTCGACGCTCTCGACCCGGACGTCTCCCAGTGCCTCGAGCTGCATCGCGACTGTTTCTTTTATTCCCTGAGGATCCTCCCAGCCCGGCGCGTCGACCGTAAGCACGATTTTCCACATGATGCGCTTTACTCCTCTCTCCCGTCCCCAATGGCCCCCTTTGTGAAAGGGGGCTCCGCGAAGCGGTGGGGGATCGGATTTAATTTTCCTTTTTCTGTTTCCGCTTCACGTCAAATGTCGCCCCGAAGCGCCGGCGGCCGCAGAGGCCGCAGGTGATCTTTCGATCCCGCCCGGAGGAAATAAGCGTCACGCTCTTTTTCGCGCCCAGCAGGGCCGCGCAGGGCCTGCACAGCTCTTTCAGGCTCATAATTCGACCTGCCCTTCATTCGGTGCCGCCGTCGACCCAACAATAATGAGCATCGTCCGCGCGATGTGGTCCAGAGCGTCCCGCTCGTGCGCCGTGAGGCGCGTCGGCAGGATCACGCCCACCAGCATCAGCCCGGCCTTGACGGCAATGTAAGGCCGCTCAGAGCCCCGCTTATAAAAACGAACCGCCTCGTTGTACTCGGCCGTGATCGGCCCGAGCAGCTGTTTATCAATGATTATCGTCTCCGTGCCATCCCACAGGGCGAGCAGTTGCTTGCCGCCGAGGCAGAGGGATATCGCACTCTCCTCCGCCTCGGTCTCGAAATCTGAGCTGTGCGCAAAAGATATCTCCTCCGGAGGATCGATCCTCTTAATTCTCACGCTCTCGGACGATATCTCGAGCAGCGGCTCTAAGTTTTCGGGCTCCAAATAAGGGATCCCGCTCACCGGATATGCCGCCCTGTCCGTGCCGATCCATTGCCGCACCGTCCCGGTCTTGTCCGGGACGTCGATAAGATAAGCCTGGCCGAATGCCTTGCATACGGCCGCGATTTTTTTATGCTTCATTCCATGCTCCCATCTGCGCCTTTATCGCGGCGCGCATCTTTTTTGCCGTCTCCGGCTCCATGCCGGCGAGATCGGCCTGCATCGCTTTATAGGCGTCCTGCCACGCCTCGAAATGCAGCCGGAAGCGCGTCTCCGCCTCCCCCGACATGCTCAGCTGCTTCCTCAGCCTTTCGGTCTCACCGCGCAGTCTCTCGATCTCCGCTGACCCGGAGGCGGCCTCCGCCGCCTCCTCCGCCTTTTTCAGCTTTTCCTCCAGCTCGGCGCGGGCCTTTGCCGCCTTCTCCTCCGCCGCCGAGAGCTTGTCCTTCCATTTCTGCCGCTCGGCCTCGGCGGCCTGCTTTTCAGCTGCCCTGATCGCGTCCTCGTCCCGCTCCACGGCCACGTCCACCGGCCGGGCCTTCAGCTCTTCCAGCTCCTTCCGGGCCGCCTCCGCCGCGAGCGCCTGCTCCCGGGCCTCCTTCAGCGCGTCCTCCAGCCGCCCTTCGGCGATCTGCAGATCGGTGTTGATCTCGTTTTCCCGCGCCTTGGCGGCCGCCGCGGCCTTGATCGCGTCGTCCCGCTCCCGGATCGCTTCCTTCAATTCGCGTGTGGAAATCTCTTCCGCGTGGACGGCCACGGCAAAGCTCTCCCGCTCCTCCGCCGGCACGTCCAGCAGTGCCAAAGCCTTGGAATACGGCAAATTGCCAATCGTTTGGCAGTTTGCGGAGGCTCCGAAAAGCGAGCCCTGCGATGCCCCGTATTCCTCGAAGATCCTCATGAAATTTGACGCCGTTGAGCTGCTGTATCCCGTCTCTTCGGCAATCCACCGCCCGAATTCACCGTGCGGCAATATGGCCTTAGCCTCGACCATCCGTCTGCCGATCTCGATGACGCCGTTCAGCATCGACGCCGTCAGCGCACGGATCTCCGCCGCGATCGTGTCCGCGGTCCTCACTATTTCGCTCATGCCGTTTTCTCCTTCCGTTTTTCAGGCACTTTCGGCGTGCCGTCCTTGTTTCTCTTGCTTCCGGCTGCGAGCCATGCCAGCCATTTGTCGATGAGCTCCCGATATTGCTCCCGCGGATCCGCGGCAAAGCGCCCTTTCGCGGTATACAATCCCTCGTTGCGGTATCCGTGGATCTGCTTCAGCTCGTTTCCGTTCATCTCGATCGTCAGCCACGGGATGTTCGGCTTGTCGATCCGTCGCATAAAAAGGATCGTCGTTCTTCCGGCAACGTGCCTGTCCGCATATCCTCCCACACAGTGCTGCAGGACCTTGCCTTCCAGGATGATCTCTTCTCCCGAATTCGGCGCGCGGATGAAAAACCCATCGGCGGCAAAGCCGTATTTGGTTTCCAGCTGCCGGCGACGCTCTTCATATGCTTTCTGCTCCGCTGCTTTTTTCTGGTTTCTGTAAGCCGCGCTGACGCTGTCGTGCGCCTCTCCGAGATTTTTCGGCAGCAGCACGTCGCTGCGGTGCATCGGGAGGCCTAATTCCTCCCCCTGCGCGGTGTAGTCCTCCCATGCCCGGAACATGGCACCGATGTTGCAGTGATTTTGACCGTCCAGGTATCGAAAGAGCTTCATCGGCAGCAGCTGCCGATCTTTCGCGGCTTTCTCTGCGTCTCTGTAAATTCTGAAAAACCCGTCGTATGCCTCCGCCGCCTCGGCCACCGTCAGCCTGTCCCCAAGCCGCCGCTGGCGTTTGTAAAATTCGAGCGCGCCGATATCCGGCTGATCTCCGGTGCTCAGCCATTCCCGCCATTCCGCGGGAGATACGCGGATCGCCTGTTTTGTGTCCTTCGCCTGCCAGTCGAGCACCGTGTAATGCTTCACGCCGTATACGGCGTAATCCTTGACGAGCTTTGACAGCCCCGCCTTTATCAGCAGCTCCACCTTTGGCGGGTAGGCGTGCGCCAGGTACAGGAAGCTTATAAGCATGTCGCTGCGCCCGAGACCGCTGATGCACGTGTCGATATGACAATACCGCACAGCCGTTTTTTCGAGCGCGTCCGCGCCGACCACGAAATAGGTCTTGCCTTCTGTATTGATCCAGCCGAAGGGCTCGGGCACTTTTTTCGGTGCATAGGCGTCATATTCCCGCCTGTAAAAACCGGTATGTAAATATCCGCTCCACCAGGACGCCTCTACCCATTCGACCGCTTTTGCCCCGAAGCGGTACGTTGATCCTCCCGCCGCTCTCGGAACGTCCGTCAGGGACTCTTCCGTCGGATAATCCTTCCTGCACCAGGCTGCGCAGGCCCACAAGGCCCGGCCGTCCCACCGCAGCAGCAGCACGCGGATTTCGCTGCTCAGGTTTTGCCGCCGGCCGCAGTATTTCAGATCCTTTACAGTGCCCTTCTTCCCGCAAAAGGGGCAGGCCGTTTGATTTTTCTTTCTGGCCTGCTTGGTGTCCCAGCCGTTTTTCGGCTCCGCGATGTGATCTTCGAGCCATATCGGATCAGACTCCGACAGCTTTTCATGCCTCCGGCAGCAGCTTGTCCAGATTTCGCCCGTGCTGCGGCGCCGGAAAATAAAGCTGTCAAAAAGTACGTTGATATCTTCAACGTCCCTTTTCCTGAGCTTCGGAGCTTTTTTCAGAAAATCAACGACGTTTCTCCGCCCGCCTTCATATGCGGATTTAATATCGATCTCCATCTGCACGCCCTCCTCAGAAGAAGTCGCTCAGATCGATGATCGACGCCGACGGCATATCGGGCTCTCCGTCCCGGACCGACGCGCAAAGGTCGATCTTCATCTCGACGCGGATGTCCGCGCCCGGGAAATAAAAGGCCACGGCAGCGCCCCAGGCCTGCATGTCGCTTATGCTGCCGCTGCTTACCTTCTTCTCGACGGCTGCCATACAGTCCTTGAAGCTCCCGCCCTGCGCCACCGCCTGAGCGAATTCCGCGTCCTGGCGGCAGAATTCCGCGAGCGCGTCATGCACGGATTGCTTCATCGCGTTTCCGTACCGGCCGAGCCCCTCCTTTACGCCTGCGTCCAGCTTCTTGATCGCCTCGTCAAAATAACTCATTTGCATTTCCTCCGGCGATTTGCTATACTGTCGCCGGAGCTCCTTTCTTATTGTCTTATCGGCTCCGTGGCCGCGCCGGGCAGGGCGCGGCCGCTTTCTTTCGCCCACCTCCAGAAAGTGGTGTGCGAGATTTGTAAGATATGCGCGGCCTCCCGGACGGACAGTTCTTCGGCCTCCCAGGCCAACAGCACCTCGTCGAAGTTTTTCGGCCGCTCCATGGGCCGCCGTCCGAACCGGACGCCCCTTTGTTTTGCCGCCGCGATCCCCTCGGCCTGACGCTGCTTAATGAACTCGCGCTCGGTTTGCGCGACATAGCTGAGCAGCTGGAGCACGATGTCCGCGATCAGCGTTCCGGTCAGATCCCGTCCCTGCCGAGTATCCAGCAGCGGCATGTCCAAAACCACGACGGCGACCTGCTTTTTTTGGTGATGAACCGCCATTGCCAGAGGATTTCCTCATAATTTCGCCCCAGCCGGTCGATGCTCTTGATGAAAAGCGTATCGCCCGACTTCAGCTTTTTCATCAGTCGGCAATAGGCGGGCCGGTCGAAATCCTTGCCGGACTGCCTGTCCGCGAAGATGTGTCCCTCGTCTACACCGGCCTCCCGCATGGCTATGCGCTGCCGGTCCTCGTTCTGATCGCGTGTCGAAACGCGAATATAACCGTAATCCATTTACAGTGACCCCCACGCCGCCACGCCCAGCAGCACCGCGCAGCGGATCATGCCGCGGAGCATGTCCAGCCCGCTGAGATCCATCGCGCTCACCGTGCCGATAAACAGCACCAGCGCGAGGATACCTATGTACGGCCTGATCCTCCGTCCTACAATGGCCCCTTTTCGAAAAGGGGGCTCCGCGAAGCGGTGGAGGATCGAGTTTAATTTTCCTTTTTCCACTGGTTCAATAATCATTCGTAATCTTCCTCCCCTGCCGGCTCATAATCCTCCGGCAGATAATTCCGCCCGAAATTGAGTCTGAACTCCTCCGCCGTCCATCCCATTTCGCGCATGGCCTTTTTTTGGCCGAATTCGTGTAGCCGCTGCGCGGTCTCCGCGCACTTGTGCACGCTCTTCGGCCCGCCCTCATGGCATCGATAATGACACAGCGGCACCCACAGCCCCAGCTTTTCACTAAGTTTTCGGTTCGCCCCGCCGAAAATGTGATGCTTGTCCAGCGGGTCCGAAGACCCGTTCCTTCCGCACAGCCAGCACGTCCGATACATCGGTTCAAGCCTGCTCACGGTCATCCTCCTTTCCCGCCTCCCAGAAGTGAGCCTGCCCGGCATAAAGAGCATTGAAGTATCTTATCTTCAGCGCCGTCGCCACTTCCCTTCTCTTTTCCGGGCTCAGCGTGTCCACGTCCACCGGCCCGTTCGCCGACTGCACGTATGCGACAACGTGGATCCCGCTCTTTGTCGTTATCATTTGATCACCTCTTTGGAGTCTATGCAGTGCCGTTTGTCCGGGTTTCGTTTGGGTGTTCTTTCATTGTGTCTCATTTATGCGACTGTATTGCCAAAAAAAATATGGGCTGCCTCTTCTTTTGACAATCCGAGCAGATGAATGATTTTCTGCATTTCTTCAACCGTGAATTTAACTCCTTCCTCCTTCAATTTGCGATAGTATGTTGCAGTGTTCATTCCCATTGCCGCAGCAGCGGCATGCGGATTGCACCCCGCCTCGCGCATCTTCTCTTTAAGAGAATTGATATCAACGCTCATGTTTCCATCTCCTTTTGAGTCTCATAATTGCGATTTTCGTTCTCAAAATATCATATCTGCGACTGCTTGTCAATGTCTAATTTGCATTTTCGAGACTTTTTTCTATTGCATTTTTGCAACTCATGTGATATTTTTGAATTGAGGTGATTTTTATGACTGTTGGAGATCGGATTAAGATCCGTCGAAAGCAGCTTGGTATTTCTGCCGATCTTCTTGCCTCGAAAGTTGGTGTTTCCCGTTCCACTGTATTTCGCTGGGAAAAAGGAGATATTGAAAAAGTTCCTGGCGACACGCTCGTTCCCATTGCAAAAGCTCTCGGCGTAACTCCATCTTTTTTAATGGGCTGGGAAGCAGATTATGAAGTGGCTCAAGATAACGAAATGGCAGAGCTGCTCCAAACTTTAAGAGAGCGCCCGGAAATAAAGATGTTGTTTGAAGCGGGAAAAAAGGCCACGCCCGAAACGGTGCGGCAGACGGCGAGATTTTTAGAGGGGCTTGCGAGAAGTGAAGAGTCTGATTGAAGGTAGCGATTATTTTGTTCATTTGGCAGATTTTCCAACCTGCAATATTGGCGGCGCTGTTATCCCAAATGATGACGGGACATATAGCGTTTACTTGAATTCACGACTATCTCGTGCTCAACAGCTTCGTGCTCTTTTGCATGAATTAAGGCATATAAAAAATGATGATTTTAATAATCATCTTGAAATTTCCGAAATTGAAAAATAAGGAGCGAAAGAAATGATTTGTCCGAAATGTGGTAGTGAAAAGGTTTCAGCGCAGGTGATTAGTGAAGTCGAACTGAAAAATAAGCATCATGGCGTTATTTGGTGGCTTTGCGTAGGATGGTGGTGGCTGCCGATTAAATGGATTTTTCTTACGCTTCCCGCTCTTATCGTCAAAATTTTCAGTCACAAAAAGCAGAAAGTTGTTAATAGGCAAAAGACTGTTTTTGTATGTCAGGCTTGCGGCCATACATGGGACAAGCAATAATTGAAGACCGCCGCCGTATACATCCGCGTTTCAACTGATGAGCAGACGGAGCTTTCTCCCGTTTCTCAGCTTGAGACGGTCCGGGCCTGGGCCGGAAAGAACGATTATTTTATCCCGGACGAATGTATTTTTGTTGACGAGGGCATATCCGGCCGCAGCGCGGCCAGGCGCCCGCGCTTCAACGTCATGATCGCTCTGGCGAAATCCGCCGATCGCCCCTTCGATACTATCCTCGTCTGGAAGTTTTCGCGCTTTGCCCGGAACCAGGAGGAGAGCATCGTGTACAAGGCTATGCTCTCTCGGGCCGGCGTCGACGTGATCTCCGTCTCCGAGCCGACCGTAGACGGCCCCTTCGGCTCTCTGATCGAGCGCATAATTGAGTGGATGGATGAATACTATTCGATCCGCCTTGCCGGCGAGGTCAAGCGGTCAATGACCGTCAACGCGCGAAAGGGTGTCCGACAGACCGCTCCGCCTTTTGGATATAAAAAAGGACCCGCCGAAGGCGGGCCGTTCATGGTTCCGGATGAGTCTGAGGCGGAGATCGTCCGCGAGGTCTTTCGGCAGTACCTTGCCGGCCTGCCGGTCTGGCAGATCGTGCAGTGGTGCAATGACCGCGGAGTCCTCACGCACCGAGGCGGCAGGATCGAGAACAGGACCGTAATGTATTGGCTCCAAAATCCCGTTTATATTGGCCTCAACCGCTGGACGCCTTCCGGACGCATTCGGCGGGATTTTGCAAATCCGGACATTGTACTCACTCCCGGAGATCATGAGTCGCTTATTTCGGAGCAGGATTTTGAGGCCGTTCGGCAGCGTATTGCCGAAGCCTCGGCGAAGCACCGCCCGAAGAGCCGCCCTTCATTCGAGCTGAAGGATTGGGCCGGCGGCGTCGTCCGCTGCGCCGACTGCGGTTCGACTCTCGTTTTTCAGAAGCCATGTTATTTTATCTGCAACGGTTACGCGAAAGGCAGCTGCAAGCACCGCAACATGATCCGCATTGAGGATCTGCACGAGGCGATCATTGACCGCCTGCGTTCCGACCTGTCCGTCTCGGCCGAAATGAGTTTTTCCGTGCATCGGTCCGACGACACCGGCAGCCGCCTGACCGCCCTGTGCCGCGAGAGCGAGCAGCTGGCCAAGCGCCTCGACCGCATTCGTGACTCATATGCCGCAGGCGTCGACACTCTCGAGGATTACCGCCGTTTCAAGGCGGATATAGATGCCCGACGCGCCGCTGTCGACGGTGAGCTTGACGATTTGTTGTCCCGCTCCGAGGATGTGGCCGAGACGAGGCATGCAATGCAGAGCGCCATACGCGCCGCCTTGGAGCTCATTGAGAGCGATGACGCGACGAAGGAGCAAAAAAACGCAGCCCTGCGCGAGATCACCGACGCCTGCACCTGGCGCCGCTCCACCTCTACCCTCTCAATTTCCTACCGCCTTTTTATTTGAAGAAAAATCGTAGCCTGAGGGCGTCAGGAGGACCGGACTCCCGCAGGCTACTATAAATGACTGCTGCACTTATGAAAAGCAAGCGGCCGGGAAAAACATCCCGGCCGCTTGCTTCATCTTTTTTTTATTTCGTCGTATCTGTGCAGCACGGCGGCCAGCTCCGCCCTCGTCACGAGCCGGTCGGGCCGCAGGTCGAGGCCGCTTTCGTCGTAGCCCTTCAGCAGGCCGTTTTCCACGGCCCATTCCAGGTCCTTTTCGGCCCAGTGGGCCGCGGGCGTATAATCCCACAGCCCCGCCGCGTCCGTATCGGCGCATTCGTTTATATCCACGTTCACGCCGCCGGCGTATTTGTTGAACTGAGCCTGATATACGTGCAGCTTCGGGCTTTTCTTCCCGTAGGACCAGCCCACGCACTGCCAGCGGCAGTCGGTTATGTCGGCCACGGCCTCGATGACGGCGTATGAGCCGTATACGCCGAGGCGGTAGCCCTCGAGGTTTATCCGCGCCGCGGCGAGGTATTCCCGTATCGCCGGCATGTCGCTCTCCGCGGCGCCGAAATCCACCGCGAAGTATATCGCCCCGCTTTTCGGCATTTTCAGCCTCAGCGCGCACTCGACGGCCGTGCGGGCGTCGGCGGCTCCCGCGGCGGCTCCGCCCTTTGCCCGCTCTGCGGTGGTCTCGTAGACGGTCAGCAGCTTCAGCCCCGCGTCGGTGATGAGCTTCGCCTCGTCGGCCGTGAGGGCCTTGCGGTACTTTTCCGGCGGCACCAGGTACCGCCCGGCGAAGGCGTAGCCCTCGGCCTTTATTTTTGCCGCGCTGTCGGCGGTGAGCTTTGAAGCGCAGTCTATGCCCTTTATCATCCTTCGCCTTCCCCGTTCGTCATAAAGCCGATCGCCGCCGTTTCGCGGGGCGCGTCCGGCTCCTCGGCCTTCTCTTCCTTCTTCATCGCCTGCGTTCCGAAATAGAAGGAGATTATCATGAGGAATACCGTCATGAAATCCTTTCCCTCTATGCTCCCGCGCACGGCGAGGTACGCGAATACCGCGCTGAGCAGCAGCGTAACTATGCTCTTCACGCTCAGCAGCCTTTCGGCGATCTTTTCACGCATCACTTGTCCTCCAGTCTTTTCAGCCTGCGGAACACGTCCTGCATCTGCTCTTCTATCACGGGCAGCCGCCGTCCGTAGCTGTTGTGCTCCTTGACCTCGTCCTTAAGCTCCTTCAGATCCTCCTGCAGGGTGCTTATCTTCTGATCCGTCACGGCCTGGGACGTGGCGAGGCTCTGCTGCACCTTGGCCGTGGTCGCCCTGGCGGATATCAGCACCGCCGCTACGGAGGCCGCCGCCCCTATTATCGCGGTGATTATCTCAGCCATCGCCGACCGCCTCCGCCGAAGGCTCCGCCGGATGCCGATAGCAGCCGTGCATCAGCGGGAAGCCCTCGTTGGTGTACATGGTCACTGCGTGAACGGCCACGGCGGATATCGCCGCGTAGCCCAGCTTGATGTGGAATTCGCTCTCGGCCTCGTTCTGCGTGGCCTTGGTAACGGCGGGAAGCATGGATACGTTTCCCTGAGCGTCGGTCTGTATCTCCTGGATGATGTACATTATTTTTTCCTCCCTTTCTTTTATGCGAGCGCCGCGAGCTCCGCGGCGACCGTTGTTTCGGTGATGTTGGAATTCGGCACGAGCTCCGCGCCGGAGGCGATGTTTTCCGCGGCCTTGTAAAGGGTGCCGCGGGCGACTATGAGCTGCCCTGCCGTGAGATTGTGCGGGGCGGTCATCGTGTCGGTGCGCTCGGCGGTGATCATCAGCTCCGTCAGCCGCCGCGCCGCGGCGAGCTTTTCGTTCACGAACAGGGTCGGGTCGGCGCGGAATATGAGCTCGATCACGTCCCCGCAGTCCGCCCACAGGGTGTTTTCGGCAAGCAGCGTCTTCACCTCCGCGGGCGTGAGCTGATATGCCTGAGGGGAGGCGAGCTTCGCGCAGACGGCCACGGGCGTTCCCGCGGCGTACTTCTGCTGCACGTAAGTCTTGAAGTCCTCGAGGCTTTCTCCGGCGTGGGCCGCGCCGTAAAGGATGCGCCAGCCTCCGCTCGTCCAGTAGAAGCCGTCGCCCGATGCGAAATTAGCGGCGGACGACCGTTTGTTAATCGAGCATATCGCCTCGGGGTCGTCGGCGAAGGCGGCGTATTCCGTCGTTCCGGCGAGACCGAAGTACGTGCCGTTCCGGTTGTCGTTGGTGAATTTCTCCCAGCCCGACTCCTGGCCCGTAAAGACCTTCAGGCCTCTGTCCGCCGTCAGTACGCCGGTCGTCACGTCGAGAGTGCCGCCGTATACCGTTCCGGCCTCGCTCTCCCAGTCGAAGACGCAGGCGGCGCCGCGATATGCTTCGTAGGGCGTCGCGCTTCCGGGCTCTATCTGGAGCCGGGCGCTGCGGGCGGACAGGATCGCGGCGTTCAGCTGCACCACTATGTGGGTAGCATATTCGCCAGTGGTCAGGGTGACGCTGCCGGCTGCGCCGACGTCGAACACTCCGTGCACTTCCGGCGCGGTGCCTATCCCGCTCGGGATCCCGCTCTCTATCCAGCCCACGCGGAACACGGTTATCACGGTCTCCGCGTCGGGATCCGAGCAGGATACGCTGTATGTGGTATTCGGCTTGCAGGGGAAAGCAATGCTTTTCGAGCTTGAGTCGTAGTTCCAGAGCTTCGGCGTCGCAGACACGTTGATAAAGCGGTCGTACAGCACGGCGGCCGCCTCGTCGAACATGTTTCGCCCGGCGCGGAACACGCTTGCTCCCGTCCTGCCGCTTATATTCCGCAGGTTGTCGGGCGCGGGGACGCCGCTGCCGGACTGCGCGGGCGAGATCCTGACCTTCAGGGATCTCACGGGGAGGCCGTCCGCGCCGTCGGTCACGGAAACCACGGCTCCGGAGGCCGCTTCCGTCGGGAAGGCGGCGGGGAATTCGTCCGCGTCGAGCTTGGCTTCCAGCGCCGCGGTGATCACCTTGTTCTGAACGGGATTTGTCGAGCTGCCGCTCATTTCGTCGTCCACGGTGAGGGTCGCCGCGGCCTCTTCGGCTGCGTCGGCGTAATATTTCGCGTTGTTCTCATAGGCGGGGTCCGAGGAGCTCACCGGCTCGCCTCCGCGGGTACCGGCGGCGTAGGCCTCGGCGTCCGAGGCGGAGTCGGCCGCGTCGTTTTTTGCGCTCACGGCCATGTTTTTCGCGCTCACGGCGGCGTTCTTTGAGACTTCTGCGGCGGTCTCGGCGCTCTCGGCGTCGGTTTTCGCTCTTATCGCGTAGCCCGCGGCGGTCTCGGCGCTCTCCTTTGAGTCCTCGGCCTGTTCGGCGGCGTCCAGCGCGTCGGTCCTGGCGTCCACGGCGGTATTTTTGGCCGAGTCGGCGGCCGCCGCGGAGGTCTGAGCGCTTCCGGCGGAGGCTGCCGCGGCGTCCCTGGCGCTCACGGCGGCGTTTTTCGCGCTCGCGGCGTCCCCCGCGGCCATGGTCGCGACCTCCGCCCAGTATCCGGCGGTGCTCACGTACTCCTCCAGAGCGCTTATCAGGGCGCTGGAGAGCATGGTGTCGGTGATGCTGCCGCTTTTTACCGTCGCCGTGACCTGATGACCGCTCACGGAGAACTCTATCTGATCGCTGTCGAGGAATTCCAGCTCCGTTATGAAGTCGGACAGGCTCACCGTCTGGGTGCTCCCGTCCTTCAGCGTCAGTATCAGGCTCTGGGTGGAGCTGTCGTAGGCGAAGTTCACCGCCACCTTTTCGAGCAGGGTGTCTATCGCCACGGTGCCCCCGCTCTCTCTTGTGAAGGTGAATACGCCCGTGTTCTCGTTGAAGCTCACGGCCTTGAAATGGTTCGCCGATACGCTCTTGTCCTCCTTCAGGGCGAGGGCGGCGGAGGCGGCGGCCTGAGTCTCGCAGGCGTCCACGAGGCTTTTGAGGCCCTGCAGGGCGCCCTGGACGCTGCCGCCGGCGTTGACGAGCCCCTCTATCGCCGCCGCGCCTATGTTCCCCGCGCCGGGGTCCGAGGCGGCGGAGGAGGAGAGCAGGTCGATCAGACCGTTGTACAGGTCCTTCACGCTTTCCCGTATCAGCCGGTCGAATATCGCCTTGTTCTGTGCGGCGGTGCCGCTCAGCCTGTCCGGCGCGGCGACCACGCCCTTCGAGCTTATTGCCGAGTCGGTTATCTTGTAGCTGCTCAGCGACATACTTTCATGATCCTTCCTTTCTTTTTTCGTGAAGCGGCGGCCGCTCCCCGTTTTCTTCTCTCTTCACTCTTCTCTCTTCACTCTTCACTCTTCTCTCCGCCGCCCCCGTCCCCCATGGCCCCCTTTGCGAAAGGGGGCTCCGCGAAGCGGTGGGGGATCGGAGTCAGTGGGGACGGTTCTCGTTGACTCATTTTTCGTCGGTAAAGGCCTCCGGACTTTGCCGACGACTTTTTATTTCTTCGCGTAGTTCCCGCTGACGAAGTGCTTTGTCACCGCGTATACGCCGAAGCCCTCGCCGGGGGCGTCGTTTTCTATGACGAACTGCAGCCGCTTGTAATTTTTGACCTTGCGGTTGAAGGGTATCTCGCTCGGGGCGTCGTTGGCGTTGAAGGTGAAGCGGGAGAAGTCGATGTCCTCCCAGTCGAAGATATCCATGGTGCCGTAAGCGGCCCGGCGGGGCGCGGCGTCCTTGTCGGTGCGGAAATATATCCTCGCGCCGCTGCGGTGGTAGGGCTTTATGGTCACGGCGCAGCCCTTTTTCAGCAGCGTTTTGAGCACCATGGGATCTCCGTCGTCGTCGGCCCTGGTCGCCCATGAGGCGGCGATCGCCTCCGTGCCGTTGTCGTAAAAGCGGGCCGAGCCCTCGAGATCGGTGTTGAAGCGGCAAACGCGGCCGTCGTCGGTGCCGAAGTACAGGCCCTTTTCGCCGCCCTCATCCACGCCCAGCACGCAGCGCGCCGGCACGTTTTCCCAGTAAAAGCACTCATAGACGTACCGGTTTTCCTCGCGGCTGCGGGGCTGCCTGCCGTCGAGGATGTAAACGTGACCTCCGACGAACACCATGAAGCGGCCCTCGAAGCCGACGCACACCGCCCCGCTCAGATCTTCCTTCGTAAGCAGGGGATCCACGCGGAACGAGCGGTTTTCGGCGATCCTCTCGGCGGTCAGGCTGTTCACGGTCAGGGCGTACACGCCGGAGGAGGTAAGTATCAGCTGCTCGTCGTCGATGCTGCCGAAGCCGAACACCGTCACGGCTCCGGCCCCGCTGAGACAGGGCTTCGTGGAGAATATCGCCTCGCCGTCGTCGTCGAGGGCGCCGGAGCGCAGGAACACGGTGGAGTCGCGGCCGTTGTCGCTTTTTATTATCGCGAGGTACTCTCCGAGGCGGCGGTAGCCCATGATCGCGGTGGCGTCGGAGCCGGCCTTCTGATAGCCCGTGTCGGGCCAGTAGGTCCCGTCGCCGAAGCCGCTTGTGAAGTCAATGGCGGGCATGTCGGGGTTCCCGGAGGCGATAATGCGGTCGAAGCTGCCGTTCACGCCCCATACCGCCGCCGTGCGGCACTTGTTTATCCTGTCCGCGTGGGAGGCGACGGAGAAGGTTATGAATACGTTGTCCTCGGCTCCCGCGGCGGGAGCCGAGGGCGGGGAAGCGAAGGTGATCTTCCCGGCGGCGAGGTCCGCGGTGTAGCCCGCCGCGGGCACGGGAGCGCCGTCCACGGTCACGGCGGAAACGGCGGTGACGTTCCGATACGGCAGCAGGTATTCCGCGGTGCCGTCGGCGAGGAAGCCCACGGTCTGACAGCCGGTCAGCAGGTTCACGCTCTCGTGGGGGATCCCGCCGCCCTGAGAGGGGGAGCGCGAAATGAGCGTCAGGGGTATGTAGGCGAAGGCGGAGGCGGGCGCGGCGGTAAGGGCCGCGCAGTCGAAGCGCAGCAGGGTTTCCCCGGTGAATATCCACAGGTACCCGCCCATGTATACCGCCGAGCTGCGCCCGTCCGGCAGGCCGTCCGTCACTTCCAGTATCCCTTCGGCGCAGATATACAGCTTCGTCCCGGCGTGGACGAGCAGCAGGCGCACGCCCTCGTAAAGGACGTCGAAAATGCCGTTCACCCGGTCGGGCAGGCTGTAGATGATCCTGTACCCCGGCCTTTTCTCGGGCATGCCGCCCATGTCGGATATCATGTTCGGCGCCCAGGGGGAGCGCGAGTCGTCCACGAGGGCGGGATCGGTGGTGAAGTCCACGCCGCGGAAGCGGTCGTAGATCTTCGTCCTTATCGCTCTTTTCGCCATGGCCTACCGCCTCCCGAAGAGCGCCTGCCGCACTCCGCCGAAGCCGCTCTCGGGCAGGGAGGTGTCGAGGGCGGAGCGCATCTGCAGATAGGTGTTGTAAAAGCCGCCGTAGTCCACCACCAGATCGGGCAGCAGCTGCTGGGCGGCCACGAAGAAGGGCAGACAGGCGGCCGCGTCCTCGCTCACCTCGAATTCGTAGCTGTCCGGGGTGTCGGGTCCGAGGGAGGAGGGCAGGGCGAAGTATTCCAACGTCACGGCGTCCGCCCGTTTCGTAACGAGCCTGTCGCCCGTCACGGCCCAGCCGGAGACGCAGCGGCCGTCCTGCCATACGCGGAACGCGCCCGAAAAATCCTCCGGCAGCAGCCAGGAGCACATGCTCCCGCCGGACCCGGCGGGGGTCAGCTCGGAAAGGCGGATTATCCGCTTGAAGTTGGCCATGTCCTTCTGAGCCATGTCGAAGAAGTCGGCCATTTTCAGGCCGATGTCCTCATCGGCGCTTATCTCGCCGCCGGCGGAGTATTCGTCCAGCAGCATCATCACGCGGCGCTTGCCCTCACCGAGCGTCATGTCACCAGCCCTCCGATACGTACAGTATGCGCACGTCGGTGCTCGCGGCGGAGGCGATGAGCGAGAGCTCGTTCGCGTTGAGCACGTGCTCGAAGGTCTTTCCGGGGCCGAGGGCGAAGGCGTTGGAGGCGGTGGCGTCGGCGCCGTTTTTTTCCTTGAAGTACACGGTGGCGTCGGCGCTGTTGTTCTGGATCATGAAATGCCGGCACGCGGCGGCCTCCGTCACCGCGCTCGTGCCGACGCTGAGCTTTTTCACACTGTCGATTATGTAAGACACGTTTTTCTCCTTTCTTCCGGAAAAGCGGCGGGCTCCCCGCCGCTTTCCCTTCGCGCGTTTACTTTTGAGTCAACGGGGACGGTTCTCGGAGTCAACGGGGACGGTTCTCGTTGACTCATTTTCCCGTTTTCCCGTTCCCCCGTCCCCATACACGATCGGAGCCCAGCGCAGCGGGTCCGATCGTGAGAGGAGGAGCAACGAAGCGATACGCAGTTTTCGGCGCGGGTTTTCGGACCTGCGCCGGAAACGGAGCGAGCGCAGTTTGCTCCGACGTTACGCGGGGTCGGAGAATATGATCATTCTCCCGTCGCCCCAGCCGATACCGAAATCGGCGTAGGCGGTGTACATGTCGATCAGGGGATTGTCCAGCTGGCTCTGCAGCACCTGAGGGCGGGTGATGTAGTAGAGCATGAACATCTCCTTCATCAGCCTGCGGTCGCAAACGGCCCACTGCTTCGCGGTGAAGCCGTCGCTGCCGCCGCCCACGACGATGTACTTCATGCCTCTTACGGGGTTCGCGCCGTGTCCGGAGGAGTCCACGTCGAGGCGGGCGTCGTCGCCGCAGATCTTCTTCGCGGTGGGCTCCAGCTCGGGGGAAACGAGCAGGGTGTCCATATCGCAGAGGAAGGGCAGGCCGTCGGGGGTGACGAAGCGGTTGGCCATGGTCTGGGCGGCGGTGATGGCGCTGACGCTCAGGGCGGAGGCGATCTTGTTGGAGTAGGTGCCGGCGTCCTCGTCGGGGACGTAAGAGCGTCCGCTGCTGCCCTTGGAGGCCACGGGATGGTCCGCCGCGGCCCAGCTCTTGCCGTCGCCGCCCTTCCTGGAGGCGTCGAAGGCGCCGCCGAAGCAGCGCAGGGTATGCAGGTATACGGTCATGGCGGCGCTGTCGGCCAGGCGGGTACCCACCTTGCGGCATTCGCCGCTCTTGTCGATCTTGGCCTCCTTGAAGCCCACGGGGATGGACGTGGAGAACTCCGCGGGCGTGATGAGGGTCTTGAAGCCTCTCTTCATGCTGCCGCGGTTGACGTTCTCACCGTCGTAGGGCTGCATTTCCCCGAAGCCGCCGGAGCCGGTCAGCTCGAAGTCGATGCTGGTGCCGCTCCTGGTGCCGAGCAGGGGAGCGAGGGTGTTGATGCGGTCGGCGTACCTCATGTCGAAGGCCTTGCCGACGAACTTGTAGTTATCCGTTTTCCATGCTGTTACGTGCATGATCTGTTACCTCCCTTTGTTATTCTTCGCCGCCGAGGACGTGCTGGGCGATCATCATGCGTATCACGCCGGCGTCCTCGTCGCGGCCGACCACCTTCATGGTGAGCGAAGCCGTGGCGGTCAGTATCAGCTTCTGTATCGAGCTGTCGTAGTTGCCCTTGGCGAAGCCGACGGGCGGATACAGCTCGAATTTGTCGCCCTCGCCGGCGGAGGCGCCGGAAGCCACGGTGAAGGTGGATACGGTGCCGGTGCTGTTGTAGCCGTAATCGGCGATGCGCTTGACGGTGCCTATGGGGTCGGTGTTGGCGGAGTTTGCGCCCTTGCTTATGAGCTTGAGGTATCCGCCGTTGAAGTCGTCGTTGGCGAAGGCGCCGAGGGTGTTCGCGGTGACGGTGGTGGCGCTGCCTCCGGTGGCGGTGAATACCGGCACGGGGCACTCGAATATGGCGTCGGGGCAGTCGATCACGCGGATCTTCGTCCCGTTTGCGCGGGGATCGAGGGCGTCGGCTGCGCCGGAATGGTTTTCGGCGGCGACGCCGAGCAGCCTGCCGGTGTCCGACGCGGTGGCGGATACCACCAGCCCGGCCGTGATCTTGACGAGCTGCCCTTCCTTGATGGCGGTGGAGGCCGCGATGTCATATTCGCGTATGCTCATCAGGGCTCCGCCGTCGGCTTTCTGAAATGCTTTCATGGTTTCTCCTTCCTATCTCGATAAAAATTCCTTTGCGGTCATGGCCATATCGGGGTTTTCGGCGTTCCAGCGGTCGAGGGCCTTTTTCTGCGAGGGGGTGAGGGCCTCGCCGCCGGCTCCGCCCGAGCCGGTGGAGCGTTCGCTGCGGGAGGCGCTTTTCGCCGCGGCCTCCGCGCCGGCGCGTCCTACGAGCTTTTTGTACGCTCCGTACAGCCGGGACAGGGGCTCCGAGCCGAAGCGCGAGCCGCAGAATTCCCTGAAGCTCTCGTTGTTCTCCAGGGCGCGGAGCTTGTCCGGGTCGTCGAACTCCGGATATTCCTCCACGAAGCGGAGCACGTCGTCCGCGATAAAGTCGAGCCGCTTCTGTTTTGCCGCTTCCTGTTTCGCGTTTTCCTCTTCCCGCCGGCGCAGCTGATGAAGGAAGCGGCGGTCCTCATCCTCCTGCGTCTGCTCCATGCCGCCGGCGGACGCCTCCGCCTGCTCCGAGGCCTTCAGGCGTCTGCCGTATTCGCTGAACTCCGCCAGCGTGGCGAAGGGCCTGCCGGTGTAGGGATTGATTATCCCGCTGGCGGCTATCGCCTCGTCGGCCCTGGCTCTTTCGGCGGCCTCCGCCTCGCGCCGGGCCCTGATGCGGGCAGCGCGTATGGCGGAATTTTCCTCACGGGTCTGACCTCTCTCTCCGCTCCGGCCGGCGCCGCCGGAGTCCGAAACGCTTTCGGCGCCTTCGCCGGCGTCGGAGGAAGCGTCCTCCCCGTCCTCATAAGGGCCCACGGCGCCCTCGCGGCCGTCGTCGAAACGGCTTTCCTCCGGAGGATCCACGGCATCCTCCCGTACGTCGCTTTGAGCTTCGGTGAGCTCTGTCGTCTTGAATTCGGGATCGAGCATTTTTCTGTTTCCTTTCTTTTCGCGCCTTCCGGCGCGTTATTATTTCTTTTCACTCTTCTCTTTTCACTTTTCTCTCTTCTCTAACCCCTCGTTTTTTTCAGATAAGAGTGAAGAGTTAAGAGTGAAGAGATAAGAGTTAAGAGTACCGTCCCCCGTCCCCCCGCAGGGAATACTTTTCACTCTTCTCTTTTCTCTCTTCTCTCTTCTCTACCCCCTCGTTTTTCAGATAAGAGTGAAGAGTTAAGAGTGAAGAGATAAGAGTTAAGGGCCAAGAGTCCCCGGCGCAGTCAGCTCCGACGAGGGAGCCATATACCCCGCCGGCACGATGCTCTCCACCCCCGCGGGGGCCGCGGTCGGGGCGGAGAGCCCCTGCGATACCGCTCCCGCCGCCGCGATGTCCGGCAGCCCCGCAGCCGCGGCGTCCGGCGCGCCGAAGGCTGCGTCGGGGGGCGTCATTGCCCCGGCCCCGGGCGTTATGGCCTCCTCCACGGCCTCGAGCAGCATCGGATCGGCGGCGAGGGCGTTTACCACCGCGTCGGGCACGGGGCTCTCGAATTTCTTCCGCCAGCCGTCGATTATCTCCTGCTTCTGCGGTATGTCGAGGTATTCCAGCTCCGCGGCCAGCAGGCGCCAGTTGTCCTCGGTGGGCGTGATCGCGGCGAGGCGGTCGAGCACCTCCACGGTGGCGGCGGGGTTTTTGGCTATGCCGTTGCCGGTGGTCACGGTCACGTCCACGCGGGGGAAGTAGCCTCTGCCGCTGCTGAGGCCGGTCAGCAGGTCGGGCGGCTCGGCTACGCGGAACATGGCGCTGTTGTAGGTGAAGCTTACGTTCTCTCCGCCCTCCTTCGGCGCGCCTATGAATATGAGCCTGTCGTCGTCGAAGAATTCGAGGGCCAGGCGGTCCAGCAGCTCGTACAGGCGGCAGAAGCCGGCGTCGCGGTCGGCCTTTTTGAGCTTTCGCTGGGTGTCGGCGTCGCTGCGCAGCTGCAAAAGGCCGCTGGCGGTGGTCACGCGGGAGCTCTCCCGGCCGTTGTTTATGTCGTAATTGCGGTTGGTGCGCTGCATCTGGCTCTGCAGCCAGTCCACGGCGGTAAGCCCGCGCACTCCGCTGCCGAGGCCTCCCAGGCGGGCGACGCCGCCCATGCGCCCCTGCCGCACCTCCACCACGCTGCCGGGCACGTTGGTGAATTCCGCGCCGGGCTTCATGGCGCCCTCCTCCACGAGGATGATGTCGTTGGCGGTCATGGCGTCGTTGAGCTGGGCTATTGCCAGCTCCCGGTCGGCGGCGTCCACCAGCGAGAGTATCGGCTCCAGCTCGCTGCGGTTCCACAGCTGCGTTTCGTCGCGTATGCACCAGTAGTGCACGAAGGGGAACAGCGTGCACTCCGTCGCCTTCCAGTAGTTCGCTATGTGCCTCAGCTCCGTGCCTCCGGCCTGTATCGAGCAGGCCACGGCCCCGGCGGGCGCCTCGGGCGTGTCGTAGGGCCGGCGGTACCAGTGCTCGAGGATCTGTACGGTGTCGTCTCTTGCCGAGGTCGAGGCGGTGTAAGGCTCCAGGAGGCTTTCCGTCTCCCGGTACCTGCGCCCGAGCAGGTCGTCGGCGGGAATGCCGAGCCGTTCCAGCTCCCGGCGGAAGAGGCGGAGGAATTTCAGCTTGTGCAGGGAGTAAACGTAGTCGATGTATTCGCCGTTCTGTATGCCCTCGGGCCCGGCGGTGGGATCGGGATAGATGTCCTCGGGCGATACGTCCCGTATGCGTATGTTCCCGCTGCGCTCGCCGAAGGGCATCGTCTCGTCGTAGTACGCCTTCCAGAAGGCGTCGCCCAGCTTCCTCAGCCGCCTCTCGTTGGCGGTGTTCATGTCGTTTATGCGGTTTTCCTCCATGATGTACTTCACCGCGTAGCCTCTCAGCCTGGCCTTGGCGCTGTCGGTGTCGTCGTCGCGGCCGTGGAATTCCGGCTGCGGCACGTCGGGCTCTATCTGGCTTTCCACCATGATGTACGGGTCCGGCACCATGGCCGGCGTCCAGGGTATGCCCTGCTCTTCGAGGGCGTCGGCCAGCTCGGCGGCGGCGTCGTGGGAAAAGCAGTAATAGTCCTCGCAGCGGCGCCAGTGCGCCTCTCTCGCGGCCCGCTCGTTCTTTGCCAGCTCGAACAGCCTTTCCGCCGTCGCCACCCGCGCCTCGGGCGTGGAGTAGTCGTAGCCGCCGTATTCCCCGTCCGTCCTTTCTCTTTCCTTTTTTCCGAATATCTTCATTCGTTTTTCCTTTCCCGTCACTTTTCTCTCTTCTCTTTTCTCTCTTCTCTCTTCTCTAACCCCTCGTTTTCAGTGAAGAGTTAAGAGATAAGAGTTAAGAGATAAGAGTATCGGAGGGCGTCCCCCGTCCCCACCGCAGGGATCACTTTTCTCTCTTCTCTAACCCCTCGTTTTTTCAGATAAGAGTGAAGAGTTAAGAGTGAAGAGATAAGAGTACCGTCCCCCCGTCCCCATGCCTCCCTTTCGAAAAGGGAGGTGGCCCGCAGGGCCGGAGGGATCGAGTTTAATTACCTTTTTCCGTTCCCCCCGCAGGGAATACTTTTCACTTTTCTCTTTTCTCTCTTCTCTCTTCTCTTGCCCTCGTTTCCAGTGAAGAGTGCCGTCGCCTACCTCCGCCGCCTCGTGTGCCGCGGGTCTATCCTGTCTATGAGCTTCACGCTCTCCGCCGCGGGCGCGGGCAGGCTCTCGTACCGCTGCTGCGGCCGTATGTACCAGGCTATCGCCGCGGCTATCACCAGGTCGTCGTGCTCTCCCTCTGCTGCCTCGGGCCGCATGTCCTCGTTGCGGGTAAAGGTCAGCATTTCCCGCAGAAGCGCCTTTGAGACTATCGCCTCCGGCGTCTGATCGCTCACCGTGCGCAGGTTTGCCAGCATCAGCGGCCGCGTCCGCTGGTCGGTGCGCCAGCCGAGCTTTTTCGGGTCGAGCCGTCTCCGCGCGTCGTCGGGCTTTTCGCGCATGTACAGCAGCGGGTAGCTCCATTCCTCCAGCTTCCTTTCCGGATAGCTCGAGTAGTTTATCTCCACCCCTGCCAGCGCCCCGTTGTAGTGCTTTCCCAGGCAGTATATCTGCTGGGCGTACCATTTTTCCGAGTTTCCCCCGTACAGCAGCTCCGCCGCCTGCGCGCCGCTCTCGTTGTTCACCACGCAGGCCGTGAAGCGGTCGCTGCCGTCCCCGGCGGTGTCCCCGCCCATAACGTAGGGAGCCCGCTCTGCCGGCTCCTCGTATATGCTTATCTCGCCCTCCGGATCGTCCTGCCAGGCTATCTCCTCCGGTCGGAGGTCCGCTCCCTCGGCGTAAACGAAGCGCCCGCGCCTTATCGGCTCCCGGGCCGCGTTCAGCAGCCGCGCTATGCGTATATTGTCGAAGAAGGCCGTGCCCGAGCTGAGGAACGCCTCCTCCGGCGTCGAGGGATATTCCTGCCTGAATTTCTCCGCGTCTCCGCGCAGGTTCGCCGCAATGCACCAGCGCCGCCAGGCGAGCTGCTCGTCGTCCAGTCCGCAGCTCCTTTTCAGCTCGAGCTCCTCCGCGGTCCATTTCGTCCCCGGCGGCACGCTGCGCCGGTATCCCGGCTCCTCGTACCAGGGGAAGAACAGGCACTTGAAGCCCGTCCTGCCCGCCGCGCTGTCGTCCCAGAAGGTCTTGAAGGCGTTGTACCCGTTCGGCGTGGTCTCTATCACCACCGCCGTATCCCTGTCGTCCGGCACCGCCTGCAAAAGCGCGTCGAGGGTCTCGTTCATGTTGTGCCAGAAGGCCGCCTCCGAGGCGTGTACGTTGGTCAGCGTGTCGCTTCGCCCCACGCCCGAGCCCGTGGCCGGCACGCAGCGTATCGAGCTCATCAGCCCGGGATTTCTCCCTTTCTCCTCCGGATCCTTGCTCGGGTTCTCGAAGACTATCTCCTGGGCGTTGCTGTTTTTCCGCATCGGCTTCAGCGCGGCGGGCAGCTTGTCGTAAAACAGCTTGTTCATCTTGAAAAGATGCGCCGTCGAGGCCGCGTCGTGCGCCGCTATGAGGGTCTTCACCAGCGGCCTCGTAGCCGCGTCGTGGAAGAACAGCGCCTCTATCGCCGTCGAGAAGCCCAGCTGCCGCGCCTTCAGTATCACTATCCGCACCGGCCGCCCCTCGTCGTGCTCCCGCTTCATGGCCTCGTAGAGCCTTTCCTGCGCGGGCTTCAGCTTCAGGGTCTCCAGCTTTCCCGACTTCGTGCGGATCTTCAGAAAATGCTCGAGATAGTATCTCGGGTTTTTCAGCTTTTCAAGGGCGTTCAATACGTCCGCCCTTCTCCCAGCTGCCTCAGCAGCTCCTCTATCCCCGCTCCGCTTATCTCGTGCTGCTGCGGCGCGTCGTAGCCCATCAGCCGCGTCAGCTGTCCCAGGGCCTTCAGCGCCCCCGCGGCGTCAAAGCGCCATACTCCGCTTTCCGTCCAGCACTTTTCCTCGCTGTCCCATTCCATCACCGGCTCCGCCGCCATGCACCGGCGGTATATCTCCAGCAGCTTCAGCACCGTGCTGTCCCGGCTCACGTCCATGTCCTCCACGCTCTCGCGTATCAGAGCCGCGCGGTACGCTCTCACTCCCGCGTCCCGCAGCAGCCGCGTCGCCGCCACCGCCGCCGAGGCGTTGTTCTTCCCCGGCTTGTATCCCGCACGTATCGCCGCCTGAGTCCCGTTCATGTCCACCAGGTACTCTTCCGCAAACCGCCTCTCCCGCTCCGTGAGCTTTCCGGCGTCCGCCCGCGGCGTCATAGTTTCGTTTCCGTTCATTTTTTCTCCTTTCTTCCTGTGTTCAGCCGCCCCGCGCGGCCGGTCCAGACCGCGGTTTTCGGCGGAAATATCATTTCCCGCCGAAAACACCGCGGCGCTCATGCCCCGTCGGTCGCCTTTGATCGAACTCGTGGGAGAAGAGACGAGGCGTAAGTTCACTAAAAGATAACAAACAGGGCAATATGATCGGATCTTATGTGATCATAAGACCCGTTTACATGGTAAGTTCACCGTAAGAATACTACGGCAATACGCAGATGTCAATACTTAAAGCGAACTTTTAAGAGATTTAGTGCCCCAAAGGACACTTAAAACGCACTTAAAAAGGGGGCCCGAACGGGGGAAAATGCCGTCCGGCGGTAATTCTTCGTCCGCCCGCTATGCTCTCGGAGGGGGTGTTGACAGCCGGCTCTTGCTGTGGTAAATTGATTGCAGCAGGCGTGTATGCATTACTGTCAATGTTGGAACCTTTTGTTCCCGCAACAGGGCTGTCACTGCCTGCTGTTTTTGCCTGAATTATGAGTATGATACCGGGTTTTAAAATTATCCCTTGCAAAATCCGCATAAATGTGTATAATAGCTTTAAAGTTGGTCGTCGCTGTCGTGTATTCTCTTTGGAGATGTGGTGGCGGTCAACTCTTTTTTTTGTTTTTTCTTTTGAAAACGCTGATGATCGCATCGTCTTTCAGGATAATGAGTTCATAAACGAATTGAGTATCTCCCGAAAAGTATTTTTAACGATCCGGCGGATGATGCTGACGGCAGCGCAGCCTGAGTGCCTTCGTCCATTCGCCGGTCCTTTTTGTGTCCGGGCCTATGTACCGGATGCCGGATGTGCCGAGCGGGTTTTGCTCATTGTCCGTCTGCCGTATGCGCTTGTCGCAGCTCCGCAGTCGGGGATCCCGTCGGTTCCGGCTGCAGGACGCAGCAGCATAAATACCATGACCGGCTTTCCGTTTGCCGTTCCGGAATTTCCGAATATGGCGACGCCTCCCGGCGCGGTATTGAAAATCGGACTCCGCCGGGGGAGCGTTTTCCTCTTTATTTGTCATGAAAAATATGGTATCATCATTATGAGCGGCTTTCTGCCGCGGACGCCGTCCGGCGGAAACGATAATGACACGCATATTGCGTTACGGAGCGAAAAATGAGTATAGTTACGAAGATGTTCGGCACGCACAGCGAGCGCGAGCTGAAAAAGATCAAACCGATAGTGGACAGGGTCGAGGCGCTGGAGGACGAATACCGCGCCCTGAGCGACGAGCAGCTCAAGGCAAAGACCCCGTGGCTCAGGCAGCGCCTGGCGGACGGGGAGACGGTCGACGATATCCTGCCGGACGCCTTTGCGGCCGTGCGCGAGGCGGCGGACCGGGTTTTGGGCATGCGCCATTTCCACGTTCAGCTCATAGGCGGCGTGGTGCTGCATCAGGGCCGCATAGCCGAGATGAAGACCGGCGAGGGCAAGACCCTTGTCGCGACTCTGCCGGCGTACCTCAACGCCCTTACGGGTCAGGGCGTCCATATCGTTACGGTGAACGATTATCTCGCCAAGCGCGACAGCGAGTGGATGGGAAAGATATACCGCTTTCTGGGCCTGGACGTCGGCCTTATCATACACAGCATGGGCAGCGATCAGCGAAGAGCGGCCTATGCCGCCGACATAACCTACGGCACGAACAACGAGATGGGCTTTGACTACCTCAGAGACAACATGGCGCTTTACAAGCGGGAAATGGTGCAGAGGGGACACGTTTTCGCCATAGTGGACGAGGTCGACTCCATACTCATCGACGAGGCGAGGACGCCCCTTATAATCTCCGGAAAGGGCGTGGACTCCTCCGAGCTTTACCGGCAGGCGGATGATTTCGTAAAGCGGCTGAAAAAGGCGGTTTTCGCCAGCACCGACGAAAAGGCCGAGGAGGATGAGAGCATAGACGCCGACTACGTGGTGGACGAAAAGGCGAGATCGGTCACGCTCACCGCCCGGGGCATAGAGAAGGCCGAGCAGTATTTCGGCATAGAAAACCTTTCGGATATAGAAAACTCCACGCTCAGCCACCATATCAATCAGGCGATAAAGGCCCACGGCATCATGAAAAAGGACGTGGACTACGTCATCAAGGACGGCGAGATAATCATCGTCGACGAATTCACCGGCCGCCTTATGTACGGACGGAGATACAACGAGGGCCTGCATCAGGCCATCGAGGCCAAGGAGGGCGTGGACGTGCGCTCCGAGAGCAAGACTCTCGCCACCATAACCTTCCAGAACTATTTCCGCATGTACCGCAAGCTGTCGGGCATGACCGGCACGGCGCTGACGGAGCAGGAGGAATTCCAGGCGATATATAATCTCGACGTGATAGAGATACCCACCAATAAGCCGCTGATGCGGAAGGATTATCCCGACGCCATCTACAAAAACGGCGACGGGCGGGACAGGGCGATACTCGCTCAGATAGAGCGGTGCCACCAAAAGGGCCAGCCGGTGCTGGTGGGCACCGTATCGATAGAAAAGAGCGAGCAGCTCTCCGCGCTGCTTGCGAGGATGAAGATACCCCATAACGTCCTCAACGCCAAGCACCATGAGCGGGAGGCCGAGATAGTGGCCCAGGCGGGCCGCTTCGGGGCCGTCACCATAGCCACGAACATGGCGGGCCGCGGCACCGATATCATGCTGGGCGGCAACCCGGAGTACATGGCCAAGAGCGATCTGAGAAAGGCGGGCATACCCGACGAGGTGATCAGCGAGGCCACCGGCTACGCGGAAACGGACAACGAGGAAATAATAAGCGCAAGGGCGATGTACGCCGAGGCCTATGCCGGACACAGGGAAAGCACGTCCGCGGAGGCCGAAAAGGTCAGGCAGGCGGGCGGACTGTTCATCATGGGCACGGAAAGGCACGAATCGCGGCGCATAGACAACCAGCTGCGCGGACGCTCCGGCCGTCAGGGAGACCCGGGCGAGACCCGCTTCTACATCGCGATGACCGACGATCTTATGCGCCTGTTCGGCGGCGAGCGCGTGGCGGCGATGATGGAAACGCTCGGGATAGACGAGGATACCCCCATAGAGCAGAAGGTGGTATCCAACGCTCTCGAGAACGCCCAGAAGCGCGTTGAGAGCCGCAACTTCCAGTCCCGCAAGACCGTGCTGGAGTACGACGACGTTATGAACATGCAGAGGGAGCTCATATACGGTCAGCGCCGCCAGGTCCTCGACGGCGAGGACGTCAGCGCCAGCGTGCGCAACATGGTGGCGGACTCGATAGAGCTGAACATGTCCGGCGTGCTGGCGGAAAAGGGCTATGTCTCCGACAGAAGGGAGCTTGACGAGATACTCAGACCCTACCGCAGTCTGTTCGTGAAGGACGGCGATTTCGATCCGAGCACGGAGGAGCTCAACAGCTACACCTCCGAGTTCCTTCTGGAAAAGCTCAAGGCCCTGGCCTTTGATTTCCTCGACAAAAAGGAAAAGCGCTTCGGCAATCTGCCGGGCACCGACGTGCCCGTGATGCGCGAGCTTGAAAGAGTCATACTGCTGCGCGTCGTGGACGAATACTGGATGGACCATATCGACGCCATGAGCGATCTCAGGCAGGGCATATCCCTGCGGGCCTACGGCAACACCAAGCCCATCGACGCGTATAAGCAGGAGGGCTTCGAGATGTTCGAGGCCATGATCAACGGCATCAAGGACGAGGTCGCCCGCAGACTGTTCACCGTGGAGCTCAAACGGCCCGAGGACGGCCTGGAGCGCAAGCGCGTGGCCAAAGAGAGCGAAACGCCCTCCGACAGCGGAAAGAGAGAACCGGTGAAGAAGGGGCAGAAGGTGGGAAGGAACGATCCCTGCCCCTGCGGAAGCGGCAAGAAATACAAGTACTGCCACGGCAGAGACAGATGACGGCAAAGCATCTTTTCACCGACCGCCGAGGCGGAGCGAGCCGGGGGATATACGAAAGCTTCAACCTCGGCCTGCGCAGAGGGGACAGCGAGGAGGCGGTGCGCGAAAACTACCGCCGCCTTGCCGAAAGGCTCGGCTGCGGGCGCTTCGTGACCGCAAATCAGGAGCATACCGATATAATACTGCGCGTGGACTCCTCCTTCGCCAAAACGGACATATTCGCGCCGGTGGACTTCGTCGCCGACGGGCTGATCACCTCGGAAAAAGACCTCGCGCTCATAGTGTTCACGGCGGACTGCGTTCCCGTGCTGCTCGAGGGCGGGGGAGAGATCGCCGCGGTACACGCGGGCTGGAGAGGCACCGCCAAGGGCATAGCGGCGAAGGCCGCGGGCATGATGGCCTGTCCGCCGGAAGAAATAAAGGCGTACATCGGCCCGTCGATAGGCGTATGCTGCTACGAGACCGGAGACGACGTGCGCGAAGCGATGCGCGCGCTCATGGGGCGGGACGCGGAGGAATTCTTCGTCGGCGGAAGGGTGGACCTGAAGGGCCTCAACCGCCGCCAGCTTGAAAGAGCGGGAGTGAAGAGCATAGAGGTGAGCGGGGAGTGCACCATGTGCCTGCACGACAAATACTGGTCCCACAGATATACCGCGGGCAGAAGGGGAAGCCAGTGCGGCGTCATAGTCATGACAGACTGACGGCGCCCGAAAACGGCGCGGCGTTCGCCGCGGGGCACGGGGTCAAAAAAACGGGATAATTGACAATTAACAATACTAAAGATATAATAAGTCGGATATGCCGCCGCTGCTTCGCAGCCGCGCGGCGGCCGGAGAGCCTTTGCGGCAAAGCCGTGAAACGCGCGGAAGGAGCGGCGCCATGACAGACAGAGAACTGATACAGGCAGCGGAAGAAGCGTCGAAAAACGCCTATGCGCCGTATTCCGGCTTTGCGGTCGGCGCTGCGCTGGAATGTACCGACGGCACGGTGTTCACCGGCTGCAGCGTCGAAACCGCGGTCTACGGCTGCGCGCTGTGCGCCGAGCAGGCCGCGGTGGCCGAAGCCGTCGGCGGGGGAAAAAGGAGCTTCAGAAGGATAGCGATCGTCTCCCCGTCGGGAAAGGAATACAGCATGCCCTGCGGCAGCTGCCGCCAGATGCTCAGCGAGTTTTCTCCGGAGATGGAGGTGCTCGCCGTCCGCGGGGACGGGCGCTACGTCAGCTACGCTCTGGACGAGCTGCTGTTCCACTCATACAACAGGGACAACCTGCAGCGTTAAAAACACTTTTCGAGCAGCCGTCTGAGCTCGGCGGCGTGCCGTCTTTCGGCGGCCGCAAGCTCGGCAAAAAGCCGCGCCGCGTCCCGGTCGGGCCAGGCGTCGGCAGCGCGGTCGTATTCCTCGGCGGCAGACAGCTCCTCGCCGCGGCGCAGTCTTACGGCGTCCAGCAGGGAGGGCGGCAGCGCAACAGCCGGAGCCGCGGGGGAAAGACAGCCGCCGGTAAGCAGAAAATAGACCGGTCCAAGCCGCCGGGCGTGTCCGTTTTCGTCGGACGAGAGAGAGCAGAAGAGCCTTTTGGCGGCATATGACCGCGCCGCGGCCGCGAGGGCGGAATAATACGCGGCGTCGTATGCTTCCTTTTCGGCAAAGCCCCGCAGGAGCCCTGCCGGCTCGGCGAAGACGCCGGAGGCGCCGGTGACCCGGCTCCAGACAGAGTTGAAATCCAATTTGATCACCTCGTATCCATGATATGAGACATGAAGGATAAAGGTACCTATGCCTAAGTTTTTCGTCGCCGCCTCGAATATTTTCGGCGGAGTGGCATATATAGAGGGAAAAGACGCGGAGCATCTGCGGGTGCTGCGCCTCAGACGCGGGGAAAAGCTTATCGTGTGCGACGGCGAGGGCAACGACTACGAGTGCCGCCTGACCGCCGTCGGGCCGGGGAGCGCCGAGGCTGAAGTGGTCCGCGTGATACCTTCCCGCAGCGAGCCGGACGTCTCCGCGCAGGTCTACGCAGCCTTTCCCAAGGGCGACAAGGCCGAAACGATAGTACAGAAGTCAGTGGAGCTCGGAGCGTCGCGCATAGTGTTCTTCCGCTCGGAGCGGTGCGTTTCGCGGCCCGACGCCGCGGCGATCGTGAAAAAGCTCGAGCGCTGGAACAAAATATCCGAGGAGGCCGCGAAGCAGTGCGGCAGGGCGAGCATACCCGAGGTCGGCATAGAGCTGTCGTTCGAAAGCATGCTCGGACACGCGTCTCAGACGCAGCTGGGACTGTTCTTCTGGGAGGAGGAGCGGCAGCGCTCGCTGAAAAAGACGCTCGAGGCCGCCGGGGACGGCATAGTATCCGCGTCCATCGTTACCGGTCCGGAGGGCGGCTTTGAAAAGCGCGAGGCGGAGGCGGCGGAAAGGGCCGGACTGATACCGGTCACTCTCGGCGGGAGGATACTGCGCTGCGAAACGGCGCCGCTGTGCGCGCTGACCGCGCTCATGTACCATACAAACAACCTGGAGTGAAAATATGGCTGACATGAAAAACAAAAAAAGGCCGCCTTCCGCTCAGAAGGAGAAGGAAAACGCGGCCTTTTACAGAATAGTCGTCATACTGCTCATAGCCGTGACCGTAGAGGCGATAGGCATGATCTATTACCGCAGGATGGGCAGCCGCCTTTTCAGAGTGGGCCATGCGGGGAGCATGAATACCGCGCGCTACGTGTTCGCTGCGCTGACGGTGCTTGCGGCCGGAGCGGCGGCGTTCATGGCTGCGGCCGGGAAAAAATGGAGATACGCGGCGTGGGCCGCGGTATTCGCCTTCTCGCTTTTCGCGTCGAGCGAGCTGATATATTACGCCCACGGCAGCGGCGCGCTGACGGTATGCGTGGCTGCGCCCGTGCTGGCGGCGCTGGCTTTCGTTTACATCATATTCGGCCGTGTATTTTTCGCGGAATGCTCTCTGTGCACCCTCGCGCTTCTCACGCTGGCCGCGGTCAGAGGCTCGGTGGAGGGGCTTACCGTCTTCCTCGTGCTGACCCTGGCGCTGTCGGCGGCGGCGCTGATCGCCGCGGCGGCGAGACGGGCCCGGGCGAAGAGCGCGGACAGGTCGGAGTATACCACGCTGTTCATCTCGGCGGGGCTCGCCCTTGCCGCGTCCCTGCTGGGCGTGCTGCTGGGCGCCGGCTTTGCCTACGGGGCAATATTCGTCGTGGGAGCGTTCCTGTTCATAGACGCGGTGTACCATACCGTCAGACTTATGTAAAAAAATGCGCTCCGGCTATTGACAGGAGCGGGATAATATGATATTCTGCCACAGCGTTCCGAAGACAGCAGGCATTCTTACGATGTAAGTCCCGCCGAGGAGAGCTTCTTTTACGATGCTTTATACCCTCATGTCTTCCGGCATGGGGGTTTTCTTATTGGAACGTGATTTCAGCACGGAGGTGAAAATATGCCAAACGCAAAGGTATTGAGTGAGAAACAGGCTGCGGTCGCTCAGCTCGCCGAGAAGATGCGTTCTTCCAGCGCAGGCGTTTTTGTCGATTATATCGGCACGTCGGTCGCCACCGATACGGAAATGCGCCGCGCCATGCGCAGCGCCGGTGTTGAGTACTCCGTAATCAAGAACACTCTTGCCAGGTTCGCCGCCGATCAGGTGGGCTTCAACGCCCTGGATCCCATCCTCAACGGACCCACCGCGATGGCGACAAGCCACGATGACCCCGTCGCAGCCGCAAAGATCATCTGTGAGTACGCCGACAAAAAGGACAGTACGATCAGAGTCAAGGCAGGCTTCGTAGACGGAAAGGTCATCACCCCCGAAGAGGTGAAGGCTCTGGCCGAGCTGCCGTCCAAGGACGCGCTGGTCGCCCAGGTGCTCGGCACGATGATCGCGCCTCTCACCGGCTTCGCGAACGTTCTCAACGCAAACATCCGCGGTCTTGCCGTTGCCCTTCAGGCAATAGCGGACAAAAAGGCAGAGGGCGCGGCCTGAGCCGCAAGCCCGGAAACAGAAAAAAATTACAGGAGGAAAATTATAATGGCCAGCGAAAAAGTAACCGCTCTTATTGAAGAAGTAAAAAACCTTACCGTTCTTGAGCTCAGCGAGCTCGTACATGCTCTTGAGGACGAGTTCGGCGTATCCGCCGCCGCTCCCGCGGCCGTAGCCGTCGCCGCCGCTCCCGCCGCCGCCGCTCCCGCCGCGGAGGAGAAGACCGAGTTCGACGTCGTCATGACCGATTTCGGACCCGAGAAGATCAAGGTCATCAAGGCTGTCCGCGAAGTCATCGCCGGACTGGGCCTGGCCGAGGCCAAGGCTCTTGTCGAAGGCATCCCCGCCAAGATCAAGGAAGGCGTTTCCAAGGACGAGGCCGAGGAGATCAAGAAGAAGCTCGCCGAGGTCGGCGCTGTTATCGAGCTGAAGTAATCACACCTCATCGTGCACAAACTCATCGGCGCGGGAATTTTACTCCCGCGCCGATCGTTTTTTTACTGAAAACCGCGTTCTTTTTTACAAATTGTTCACGCTTGAATAAAAAACGATGCTATAATAATATAAGACAAATGTAAGCGTTTTCCGCGAAGATAAGCGAGGTGTGCAAATGAAAGCTCTTGTGATCGAAGACGACGTCAATATCGCCGAACTGCTGAGACTGTATCTTGAAAAAGAGGGCTTCACCGTTTATACCGCCGCGGACGGCGCGGCCGGCGTAGCCGAGGCCAAAAAGGCGCAGCCGGACGTCATATTGCTCGATATCATGCTGCCCGTCATGGACGGATGGGCCGTGTGCAGGAGCATACGCGAGAGCATGAAGACGCCCATCATCATGCTGACCGCCAAGAGCGAGACGCTCGACAAGGTCCAGGGCCTGGAAATGGGCGCTGACGATTACGTGACCAAGCCCTTCGACGTGAAGGAGCTTATGGCGAGGATACACGCGGTCATGCGGCGCAGCGTGAAGGCGCACAGGCTGACCTTTGATAAGCTGGAGATAAATCTGGACAGCTACGAGCTCACCGTCGACGGGAAAAAGGTCGAAACGCCGCCGAAGGAAATGGAGCTGCTGTATCATCTGGCGGCCTCACCCAATCGCGTATATACGCGCAATCAGCTGCTCGACGAGGTATGGGGCTTCGACTATTTCGGGGACTCCCGCACCGTGGACGTACATATCAAGCGCCTCAGGGAAAAGTTAGAGGGCGTGAGCGACAAATGGGCGCTCAAGACCGTATGGGGCGTGGGCTATAAGTTCGAAACGGCCGAATAATGAAAAGCGTATTCAGACGAAATCTTCTTTTCGGGAGCGGGCTGATACTGCTGAGCCTGATCATAATAGGCTCGTCCTTTTTCGCCATCAGCTATGATTTCATAGTGCGGCAGAAAAAGCAGATGCTCAACTCCACCGCCGCCGTCGTGTCCGGCGCCGCCGCGGCGATGTACACCGAGTCGCCTCTGGACAACTGGCAGCTGAGGATCACGATATCCTCGGTGTCGAGGGCCACGGACACGTCCATTTTCATCTGCGATATGGACGGCTTCGTCATCTGGCATTCCGGCGAGGGCTACATAGGCGTGTATATCCCGTCGGACGTTCTTAAGATACTGCACGAGAAGGGCGAATACTCCGCGCTGACAAATCTCGGCGGCTACTACGACTCGAAAAACTACGTTTCCGCCCTCAGAGTGAACGATTATTACACGGGCGAGTGCATCGGCTACGTTTTCGCGGCCTCCGGGCGCAGCGAGGTCGGGGCGATGTCGCGGGATTATATGCTCATTTTCCTTCTGGCCGCCTGCGTGCTGATCATCGTGGCGGTCCCGGTCACGCTGCTGAGCAGCCGCAGCCTGGCGAAGCCGCTCAGCGAAATGGCGGACGCCGTAAGGGCCTTCGCGAGGGGCGACATGGACGTGCGCGTGGACGACGCGGGCAGGGAGGACGAGATAGGCGAGCTTGCCCGGGCGATAAACAACATGGCGGGCTCTCTGGAAAAGGCGGAGCAGAGCAGGCGGGAGTTCGTCGCCAACGTTTCCCACGAGCTGAAAACGCCGATGACGACCATCGCGGGCTTCGCCGACGGGATGCTGGACGGCACCATACCCATGGACAAAGCGCCGAAATATCTCAGCATCATTTCCGACGAAACGAGAAGACTGTCCAAGCTCGTCAGGCGCATGCTCGAGATATCCAGGACGCAGCCGGACGATCTGAGACGGGGTTCCTTCGACGTAAGCGAGGCGATAAGATGCGTGGTCGTGGGGCTCGAGGACAGGATAAACGCAAAGAAGCTGCGGCTGCTGCTGCAGCTGCCCCGGGACGATATGATCGCCCGCGGGGACGGAGACTCCGTTTCGCAGGTGATATACAACATCATCGAGAACGCGGTCAAGTTCGCTTCCGAGGGCACGGAGCTGACCGTGACGCTGTACAAGAAGGGCGAAAAGGCGTATATATCCGTTACGGATATAGGCGAGACGATCCCCGAGAGCGATCTGCCCTTCATTTTCGAGCGATTTCACAAGTCCGACCGTTCCCGCTCCCTGGACAGGGACGGCGTAGGTCTGGGGCTGTATATAGTGAAAAACATTCTGGACGCTCTCGGCGAGGACATCTGGGCGAGATCCAGAGACGGCAGGACCGAATTCGTATTTTCTCTCACTCTCGCGCACCGCGCGGCAACGTAATACCGTATTGACGGAGGGATATTCCATGGACGAGGAAAAAAACGGCGCAGGCATCGGCGGCGACGCCGCCTATACGGCTCCGGCGGAGCATACGGACGTCAGCGGATATCAGTTCCATTCTCCGCTGGCAGCCTCCGAGCCGCCTGCCGAGGAGGAGATCAAGAAAAGCTCGGTACGCCGCGGTAATCTCGGCGTGCGCATAGCGGTGGTAGTGCTGATATTCGTGGCGATCGCGCTGCTCGTGAGCAGGATATCCAGAAATTACAGCATTAAGCTCGACCGCGACGGCGGCGGACTGCGCCTGAGCATCATAAACACCAAGGAAATGCAGTCCGCGTACAATCCCATTGACGGCGCGGGATACGACGCTTCCGTGTATCCGTGGTCCTACGGCTGGGGCGGACAGACCCCCGCGGGCACGGCCGCCGACGTGGATCTTGACAGCCACGAGTGGAGCGGCGCCACGCTGAACGTAGCGCACGACGCGGGAGCGGAGCTCAGCGCGGCCGAGATATATGAAAAGCTCAGCCGCTCCGTCGCGATAGTCAGAACCTCCGACGCCAACGGCATGATCTACACCGGCGCGGGCACTGTGATGAGCGAGGACGGCTTTATCATCACCAACGCTCATCTGCTCCTTACCGCCGAGACGATAGACGTGGAGGTGGACGGGAAAAGCCGCAAGGGAAAAGTGGTAGGCATGGATAACTCCACCGACCTGGCGGTGATCTCGGTGGACGCGAAGGATCTCGTGCCGGCGGAATTCGGCAATTCCGATAACTGCGTCCCCGGCGAGGACGTCTACGTTCTGGGCAACCCCATAGGCAACAGCGTAAATATCCTCAACTGCATGATATCCTCCGTGGACGACAAGTTCGTTTATCTCGGGCTGAACCTGAGCATGATGCAGGTATACGCTTCTCTGGGCATGAACGCCACCGGCAGCCCGATCGTAAACAAAAACGGGCAGGTCGTGGGAATAATAGACACTCTGTTCCTCTGGAGCTATCCCGAAGCGGCGGGCATGAGCTTCGCCCTGCCGATGAAGGAAGTCGGACCGGTGGTGAACGAGCTGCTGGAATACGGATATATCAAGGGTAGGCCGAGCTCCGGCATAACCGCGTCGGATATCCCCGCGGCGGCGGCGGCGTATTACGGCTATCCCGAGGGAGCGTACATCACCGACGTCAACGAGCGCAGCTCGGCTTATGCCGCGGGCGTACGCAGGGGAGATCTGATAATGGAGGCCAACGGCATCGCGATAAAGACCGCGAACGACCTGTACGTGCTCATCAACTCCATGAGCGTGGGCGACGAGATAAATCTCTATCTTTACAGGAGCAAGGATACGGGCTACGTCAGCTTCAAGCTGATGGAGGCCGCCATGCTGAACTGACGGCGGCCGAAGCCGTAATACCGCTTGTTTTTTCCAAGCTGCACTTTGTCTACAGTCCGGGACGCCGCAGACAGTCATTCTGCGGCGTCCCGCTTTTTTCCGCCTGCATTTACCGACGGTATTCTGTTGTTTTGCCGCACGTCCTGTGCTATATTGAAAGCGCCTGAAAAGCGCAGACTGTGATCGGAGTACATAAGATGCTGAAAAAAACGATATCCCTCCTGCTGGCGTCGGCCGTCCTGCTGACCCATGCCGCGGCGCTCGGAGAAGAATACGGCAGCCGCAGCCTTGCCGTGGCCGACGGAACGAGCGTGCGCGAGACCCGCTTCGAGTACGGCGGAAGGCAGCGGGAGCATTGCATATATTACGTACCCAACGAAAACGTGACCCCCGTCGTCGTTTACGGGGAAAAGCTCACGGACAAGAGCGATTTCGCCGGAGCGGCGGCCGCCGCCGGGGAGCGGGGATGGTATACCGCCGCCGGAGTGAACGGCGATTATTACGTTATGTCAACCAACGTCCCGCTGGGCGTCATCGTGGACGAGGGACGGCTCATAAGCTCGGACGCGGGCCATTACGCCCTCGGCTTCAGGAGCGACGGCAGCGCCTTCATAGACAGACCGCAGCTGAAAACGGCGATGACGCTCGGGGGAGAGAAATACCGCCTCGGCGGCATAAACAAGACCGCGGAAAAGGGCGATTTTTATTTGTTCACCGACGATTTCGGCCCCGCGACCTCGGTAAGCGGCGCCATGCGGAACCTCATACTGTCCTGCCCGGACGGGCTGAGCGCGAACTGCGAGCTCGAGCTGACGGTGGAGGACAAGTTCGACAGCGCCGGGGCGATAACCATACCCGAGGGGAAAATGGTGCTCGTGCTCACCGGGGACAGCGACGAATGGCGGCAGTACGGCTATGACAGCGTGTCGATCGGCGACAGCTTTACGCTGACGGTAAGCGCGGACGAGCAGTGGAACGACTGTGTCTGCGCGGTCGGCTCCCTGTATAAGCTGGTGACCGACGGCGCGCCGGAGGAGGAGCTTGACAAAAAGGACGCCGCGGCCGCGCCGCGCACCGCCGTTGGCATAAAAGAGGACGGCACGGTGCTGTTCTATACCGTAGACGGGCGGCAGTCCGGCTATTCCAAGGGCCTCTCGCTGAGAGAAACGGCGGAAAGGCTCGTGGAGCTGGGCTGCGTGGAGGCCGGGGCCATGGACGGCGGGGCTTCCACGAACATGCAGGCGGTGATAGCGGGAGACAGCGGTCTCAGCGCGATAAACAGACCCTCTCTCGGCAGAGAGAGGGAGGTGACCTGCTATATCCTTCTCGTGGCGAAGGGTCCCGGCTCCGGAGAGACAAGAGTGCTCTCGCCGCGGGAGGACGGAGCCGCCGTGCTGTGCGGATCGGAAATGACGCTGACGGCGGGGGCAGCGGACGAAACGGGCCGCGCCGTAACGCCCGGAGAGCTGAGCTGGAGCACGGACGAGGGCGAGATAGGGGAGGGCGGACTGTTCATCGCGCCGGATCGGCCCTGCGTCGCTGCGGTGACGGTCACGGCGGACGGCGTGAGCGCGACGGAGCGTATAAACGTCATCGACGCCCCGGACGGCATTCGCATAGCCGACGAAGAGACGGGCCGCGCCCTGAGCTCCCCGGAGCTTGCCTGCGGGGAAACGGTCGACCTGACCGCCGTTTCCGAATGGCGGCTGGAGAAGGTATACTCCGTCGACACGGACTACGAATGGACCGTGAGGGGCAAAATAGGCGAGATAGACGAAAACGGCCGCTTCACCGCGTCGGAGCACACGGGCGCCGGAGTGATAAGCGCCGCGGCGGGAGGACTCCGGGCGGAGCTCGAGGTCAAGGTGAAAAACAGCGTGACCACCGTCCGGGACTTTGAGAACGCGGAGGGCCTGAGCGCGGTCAACGCCGAAATAAGCGAGGAAAAGGACGTAGACCGGGTAAAGCTCGGCCGCGGCAGCCTGAGAGCGGACTACGAGCTGAGCGGGGGAGAGGCCGTTATCGGCCTCGGCACGGAGCGGCCCGCCCGGGGCAGATACGCCATGCTGTGGATATACGGCGACGGCTCCGGCAACGAGATATATACCGATACGGGAGTTTTCGTGACGGCCCTTGACCGCGTCGGCTGGAGCCAAAGCGTTTTTCCGGCGGAGGACGGCGTGAGCTCTCTTGTCATAAAGGGCGAGGGCGGCGGCACGCTGTGGCTGGACGGTCTTCTGCTGTCGGACAGCGTGATACCGGACAACGACCCGCCGTGGCTCTCGCTGAGCCTTGAAGGAAACGTGATAACCGGCAGCGCCTACGACGGCACGGACGGGGCGATACAGCCGGATAATATGATCCTTACGGTCGACTCGGTCCCCCTGCCGTTTGAGTACGACGCCTCGGACGGGAGCCTGAGGGCGTATCCCGGGGAGAGCGGGCCGGTGCGCAGGATAGCTCTCGAGGCGAAGGACCGCAGCGGCAACATAAACAGAGTTTCGCTGTATACCGGCGGAGAGGCGGCGGAGTCCTTCGGCGACGTAACGGGGCACTGGGCAAGGACGGACATAGAATACCTGCGCCTCAGGGGCGTGGTGAACGGTTATGAAAACGCCGAAGGCGCGGCGGAATTCCGCCCGGACGAGCCGGTCACGCGGGCTCAGGCCGCGGTGATGCTCTGCCGCTGGATGGGCATAGACGTTTCGCTGTACGGCGAAAGCGAGACAGGGCTCGCGGACGCGGACGATATCCCCGGCTGGGCGGCGGACAGCGCGAAGGCGGCCTGCGCCCTGTCGGTGATAAAGGGCGTGAGCGGGGAGGAGGGAGTATATTTCCGCCCCGACGACGTGCTGACCAGAGCGCAGGCGGTGACAATGCTGGGGCGCTGTCTCGAAGCGGGCGGCATGAGCGCCGATCTCGCCTTCGGCGACGCGGTACAGGTACCGGCCTGGGCGGAAAGATACTTTTCCGAGTTCGTTTTCAAGGGCGTGATAAACGGCTACGAGGACGGCACCCTGCGCCCCGGCGCGGAAGTGACGAGAGCGCAGCTGTGCAAGCTGCTGGCCCAGCTCAGCTGACCCGCCGTCGGAGCAAACTCCGCTCGCTCCGTTTCCGCGGGAAGCCTGCGGCTTTCCGCGAAAACTGCGTATCGCTTCGTTGCTCCTCCTCTCAAAATCGAACCCGCT
>JAEEGK010001559.1_pt1 | contig 57630 bp, 32 predicted proteins | sample 8958771 | NCBI WGS metagenome assembly JAEEGK01 (sample SAMN16246547, study PRJNA631951) | gut metagenome | biome: gut microbiome; feature: rumen; material: SC-attached | host: Bos | place: Iran: Karaj | collected 2018-10 | reverse complement strand
TCTTCTTCTATTTTTTTTATATTTTCATTCATTTCGAAAATATTATTTGATAATATTTTATTTTCTTCATTTATTTTTGTTTTCTCATTTTCAATTTGATAAATTGTTTTTTCTATTAATTTTTTTTTAGTTTCTAAATCATTTAATGTATTATTTAAATTTTCTTGTTTTTTTATACTTGAAATTGTATTTGTTTGTAAAGAAAGAGAAATTTTTTTATATTCTTCAATTTGTTCTTTTGAAATATTTGATTTAATAAAAGAAGAATCATTATCTAAAATTCCTTTAATTTTTTTTATATTATTTTCTATATTTTCTTTTTCTTGTAATAATAATTTTTTCTTTTCTGATTTTTTCTTTAAATCACTTTTCATTTGATTTATTATAGATATTTTATTTAAAATTTTACTTTCTGATTCTTTTATTTTTATTTCTATTGTTGATATTTTATCCTTTTTTAATTTATAATTATTTTTCATTTTTAAATTTTCTTCTGATATTTTATTTTCTTCATTTTCATTTTTTTTAATATTTATTTCTCCTTCTTTAATTAAATTAATTAATTCAATTTTTTCTTTTTCTATTTTTTCAATTTCTATTTTATTTTCTTTTAATTTTTCTTCATAAATATCTTTTAAATTATCCTGTTCAATTAATTTAAGTAAATATATTTTTTTAATCATTTTATTAATTTTATTAACAGAATAATCAAAAGCTTCTTTATTTTCAATAATATTTTTAACTTTATTTTTATCATCTTTTAAAATATTAATTTCATTAGATAATTTATTAATTTTAATATCTAAATCAGATATTTTTTTACTTAAATTATCATATTCAACTTTTAATTTATTTGAACCAGATAATTTTTCAATAATTTCACAAATATTATTTTTTTTAGAAAAAAAAGAATCAATAGTTCCTTGAGCTAAAATAAAATACATAGTTTTTGAAGGAATATTTTTTTTTTCTAATTCATCAAAATAATCATCTGAATTAATCTTATTTCCATTAAAATAATATTGACAAGTTCCTTGATAATTAATATTTCTTTTAAAAATAATTTCATTTTTATTATTTTCAATTAAACAAATTTCAACAGAGCAAGTTTTTTTTTGTGATAAATTACATTTAGTGATTAAATCTTTTAAACTTTTAATTCTTAAATACTTTGTGTTTAAACCAAAAGCAAAAGATAAGGCATCAATAATATTTGATTTTCCACTTCCATTGGGTCCTAAAACTACAGTAAAATTTTTAAAAAAACCTATTTCATGGCGCCCTTCAAATGATTTAAAATTTTCTAATGTTATTTTATTTATTTTTATATTTCCTTCTTCTTTCTCATTTTCTTCATTCTCTGATTCAGTTAATGATTTATTTAATTTTTCTTTTTCTTTTGATGATTCTTTTAAGCTATTTTTTGACTCTTTTTTTGAATTTTTTGATTCCATTTTTTTTGTTATTTTTTAGTTTATTTTTATGAGGTTTTATGTATTTTTTTATTATTATTTTTTGTTTTTTAAAATTTAAATTTTGGGAAATTAAATAATTAATTTTTTTAAAAATGAAATTATTATAATTTTAAAAAAAATAATTATTTATTTATTTATTAATTTATTTATTTATTTATTTATTATTGATTTTAAATATCCTTCTTTTTATATTTTTCAGCTTGATTACTTTCAAAAAGATTAAATCTAGCGGGATATTTTTCTTTAGTCATAACATCAAGTCTAATTTTTAAATCATGATATAATTTATTTTGATTTTCATTTCCTTTTTTAATTTCATTAATAATTTGATTTAAATAGAATTTTTGAATTCTATCATTTTTATTATATCTTAAACAACAAGTAATTAAAACTAATAATTCATAGGAAATTTTCCAAGGGAATAATTCATAATAATAATTATCAACATTATTACTTTTATCAATATTGTCTAAACTATCATAATTAAAAGGAATTTTATCATTAATCATTTGATAAAGTAAAATTCCAGAAGTCCAAATATCAAAAGAAGTATCTAAAGAAGATAAAATAGAATTTAAACTTTCAAAGTTATCAGTTTTTCTTTTTTTAACAATTTGATAAATATCAGGAGGAAAGTTCATAGGAAATTTATTTTCCAATAAATTAGATTTTAATTCTAATAAAGTAAATATATAAGATAAAAAAGGATGAGTAATTTTAATATAATATTTTTTTTTTGATTCTGAATTTTTTGAAGCTTTTAAATATATATCATTTGGGTTTATTAAGGAACCAAAGTATAATCCTTTCTCATGAATATAATTTACACATGCAAAAAAATCTGTTATTAATTCTCTAAAACCTGTTAAGTGTAATTCAATTGAAGTTTTTGTATTTTTGATTTGATCTATATTCATTTTTATATAATCATTTAATGTAAAATTAAAAAATTCTAATATGAAATATATTCCTTTTTCATTTACTATAAAATCTATTAAATTTTGTAATCCTTCATGTTTTAAACTTTGATATTTTGGAAATTCATTTTTTAATGATTCAAATAATTTTTCTAATCTATCATCTTTTAATTCTAATTCTGAAAATATATTTTTTTTTAAAAAATCTCTACTTATAAATTTTATTAATAAAGGAGTTTTGTTTTCTTCATTTATTTTGTCTTGATAAATTTGAATTTTTTTTCCTGTATATGTTGAAGTATAATCAGAATAAAAGACTTCATTTATTAAAAAATATTTATTATTCCCACTTTCTAATATTTCTCTTTGATTTATATTATTTCCCATTACACAATCATTTAAATTACTTGATTCCATTGTTTTTATTTTTTATTAATATTTATCTTTTATTCAATTTAAATTTTATATTTTTTTATATTTAAAAAAATAAATTTTAAATTTATGAAAAATAAACAAGTTGAAAGTAATTTATCAGATAATTTAATTGAAAAATTAATTCCTATTTTAGACAATAAAGGAGTTGTAATTCCTTCTAAACAAGATTTAAATTTACTTTTAGAAAACAATGATATGAAAAAAATATTTCAATTTTTCATAGAAGAATATGAAAATAATTTGACAAATAAAATAATAAAAAAAAAAGTAAATTTTTATTCCTTAAATCAAAAAGATATAGAAAAATATTTTAATTCAATTGAAAAAAATATATCTTTAAAAAATCAAATAGAAGAAAAGAAAAAGAGATTGTTAGAATTGAAAAACAAAAGAAATAAAATATCAAATAAGAATAAAGAGGAATTAAATATATTAAAAAAATATAAAAAAAAAGAATTATTATCAGACATAAAGAATAAAATAATATCTTTAGCAATAAATCCAATAGAAACATTAAAAAAAAATTTAGAAAAAAATTTCCAAATAGAAAATTATAAATATAATCATTGTTATTTTTCAAATAATAATCCCGAAAATAATTTAGACAATGAATCAGAAAAAGAAAATTTTAATATAATAGAATATTTAAATCAAGTTTCTTCTCAAATTTCAATTTTTGATGAAAGTACATTTTTAAATCAAACTTCACAATCTAAATTAGAAAATAAAAATAATCAAATAATTCAATTACCTAAATTAAAAAAAGAAGAAATTGAAAAATATACTAAATTAAATCAAAATACTTTTTTCAGTGAAATTTTTAAAATCTTAAATCAAATTGAAACTATTTCATCAAATAATAATTTAGTTATTTCTAATTCAACTATTCAAAATTTAAAAGAAATTGAAGAAGATGTGAAAATTCTTTCTGAAATTAAAAAAAATTATTTAGAAGAAATTCAAAATGAAGAAAAGAATATTTCAAATGAATATAATAATTTAACTAAAAATAATTTATATTCTGATATTGAAAATGAAAATAATGAATTAATTAAATTATATAAAATTGATAAGAATGTATATAAAAAAATTTGTGAAATTACTCTTGAAAAAGTTTATAAAGATTTATTAAAAAGAAAAATATCAAATCAACAATTAATTGATCAATATATTTTACCAAATTGTATTGTTGATCCAGAAACAAATCAAAAAATAATTTATTATAGAAATTGTATTTATACTTATAATAAATTTAAAAATAGAACTAATAATTTTTTAGTTAAAAGATTACTTCCTTTAAATGTTTTAATTGAAGAAAAATATACTGATTTTATTAATACTATATCAACTGAATTTGATTATTTTAAAAAATTAAAATATGATATTTTTAAAAATAATGATGGAAATAAATATTCGTTAAAATTATTTAAATATAATGAAGAAATATTACAAAAATATCAAATATATAGTAAATTTGATTTATTTACTTTATATTCCAAATTTCTTTTTAAAAAGAAAGAAATCAATGAAAATAATCAAAAAATAAAAGAATACACTGATATGATTTACAACAATAAATCTTTTCAAAAGTATTCAAAAAATGGAAATTATTTATTAAATGGGATGAAAATCTTTTTTGGTAATCAAAATTTTAATGAAGAATATAGATTAAATAATGATGAAGATTATTTATCAATTATACAAAAATTAATTGAAGAATTTAATAATATTGAATATATGTCTTATGTTAATATGAATGTAAAATAAATTTAAATTTTCAAATTTATTTGAATAAATATATAAACATTAAAAAATAAATATTAATCTTAAAAAAATATTTTTCATTTTATTCTTCTAAAAAATGGCAGACAAAGTCCAATTAACATTAGAAAGTTTAATTCCAGATTTAGATGAATTATCAAAGAAAGGAATTTTTCAAAGAAAAGATATAAAAAAAATTTTAAAAAAAAGAAGACAACATGAATATTCTTTTGAAAAATCAGATGTTTCTCCTTCAGATTATTTTAAAGCAATAAAATATGAAAAAATATTAAATTCAAGAATGAAGCAAATAAAAAAAAATTTAAATTTGGAAAAAAAAGTAGATTATTATGATTTTCATTTTATAAGAAGAATAATAGTTCTTTTTAAAAAGTGTTTAATTAAATTTGGAAAAAATGAAAATATTTGGATGGAATATTTTAATTTTTTAATGAATAATAATTGTATAAATATATTAAATAAAGAAATAGGAAAATGTTTAATTCAAAATCCAACAAATATAAATTTTTGGAAAATTGCAGTTTATAATGAATTTGAAAATAATTTAAATAATTTAAGAGCTAGAAAATTAATGCAAGGATGTATTAGAATGAATAATAAAGATTTAAATGCTTATTTAGAATATTTTACTTTTGAAATTAAATTTGCAGAAAAAATTTCTGAAAGAAAAAATATTATTAAAGGAAATAATAATGATAATAATAAATTAAAAATTGTTAATGATATTATTAAAGATGATAATATTGAAAATGAAAAATTAAATACTATTGATAATATTATTGATAAAGATTATGAAAATGATAAATTTCAAAATGAAAATAAAGATGAAATATCTAATTTAATTATTCCTGAATTAATTTTAAATAATGCTTTTGATAATATTAAACCTAATAAAAAAGAAGATATTATTAATTTCTATTTATCTTTTCTTGAAAAATTAGAAAAATATGCAATTAGTCCTTATATTCATCCTAAACATTTAGAAGATAAAATTATTAGTGAAATCAAAAAAATTAATAATGTTGATATTGATACTTTAATTAATATAATAGAAATGAAATTAATTAAGAATTTATATAATAATAATAAATCTCAACTAGGAAAAGACATTTGTATAGAATTTTTAAATTTATTGCACTCAAAAGAAAATGAGAAATATAAAAATTATATCATATATAAATTATTGTTATTTATATCTGAAAAAATTTCTAATGATGAAATTATTTTAAATTTAGTGTTTGAAAAAATAAAAAATGAAATTGACATAAAATCTATGAAAGAAAATTATTTTGAATATAATAATTTAAAGTTATTAGTTTTAATTTCTTCAAATTCAATTTACTCTGAAAATTTATTAAATAATGAAACAATTTTAAAATTTTCAAAAGAAATTTTAATAAAAATAATATCTAATTATGAGGAACCATTTTTAAAAGAAATATTTGAAATTTTAAATAACCTTAAAAGTTATGAAGAAAATTTATTAGAAAATATCACAAATACAAAAATAAAATATAAAGATAATCCAAAAAATAATAAGTTTATTATTTCATATATAAAAGAAATAATGAAATTAATTTCAAGTGAAATAACATATTATTTAAAACCAGAATTATCTATAAAATATTTTCAATTAATTGAGAATCAAATATTAAATTTAAATAATTATCCTTATGAAATTGTAAAAGAATTATATAAAAATATGTTATCAATTATAATAGATAAGTGTATTCAAATTGGAGATTCAGATTATGATAATGGAGAGAAATATTATAATGATATAAAAGAATATATTAAAAAAAAAATGGAAAAACAATTAATAGGATTCATATTAATCAAAAGAGAATTAATTAATTCAAAGCATTTATCTGAAAAAGAACAAAGTTTATTAAATTGGATAAAATAAATAATAATTTTTTTAAAATATATAAAATTTTTTATAATTAAAAAAAAATAAAAAGAAATATGATTATTTTAAATCAATATCAGAAAATAATAGAATTTCCCCATAATATTGTAAGATAGGGATAACTGTTAGATATCATCATATGTTGCTAAAAAATATGAAAAAAGATTTAATTAATAACACAATAAAATAAATAATTTAGGGTTATAAAATAATTAATTAATAAAAAATAATAAATTTAAAACAAAATTTTTAACACAAAAGGTTTCATACAAAATTGATGTTATTTATTAAATTTGAATAATTAAAATATAATTTATATTTGATTTTTATGACAAATTTCAAAATATTAATAATATAAATATTTTTTATAAAAATGAGATGTGGAGGTGCATTTTCAACAAATGAATTTTCATCAAAATATACTTTAGAAATAGAAAATAAAGAAGAAAATTCACATTAACATAAAATTAGAAAAAAAAACATCCGAAATAATAAGAAAAACAGAAAATTTAACTATAATATATAATATAAATGAAAGTGAAAATCAAATAATATCAAATAAATTATTTTATGAAAAGATTTAAGAGTATAGGAAAAAATAAAGACTATAAAAGTTATAAAGAATTATTAAATTTTTATCCTATTCAAAATCCTAATTTTATAAAAATAATTATTTCTTCTGCAGAAGGTTTTAAATAATGATATTCCTATAGAAATTATAGAAAAAGGAATTGACAATTTTAATAAGTTTTCCCGAAGGAATGATAAATTGAGAAAAAGTAAAAGAAAAATTTTTCGAAAAATGTCTTAATCTAAATATTATTAAAAGTAATTTAAAAGTAAGTGATGAAGAAAATAATGAAAATGAATTATATATTAAAGGTGTTATTACTGAAAAATTATTTCAAAATTCAATAAATATTTATTTTATAAAGATTCAGAAAAATCAACTGATATAGAAAAGTTTGATGATAAAATAAATCAGAAGAATGTTAGAAAATCAATAAAATACAATTGACCGTTCAAAATTTCCTAATTTAGATTATTTTTCAGTTTTAATTGGGAATTTAATAATAACATAAAATCAAATTTTGAAGGTTGGATAAAAAAATATCATTTAATAAATAAAAATTATAATATTAGAATATTAGATTTTCAAAATTCAAATTTAAATGATTATCAATTAATACAAATAGTTAATCAATAAAAGATAAAAGATTAAGAAGTTTGTTTATCTCAAAATGTTTTAACATATGAAGAAATGAAATCATTATCTAAATTTATTTTTAATTAATAATAAAATATTATAAAGATTATATCTTCAAGAAAATACAATAGGGCAATTTAAAAAAGAAGGTGTAAAATACTTATAATCAAGACAAATTTCTTGGGAAAGAAATTAATTTAGAAGAAAAGAAAATTTTAGAAAAATAAAAAAAGAAAAACCTAATTTAAAAATTATAACAAAATAATAATTAAAACTTTAATAATAATATATTTTTAAATCAATTAAAAAAAATAAAAATGTAAAAATTGAAGAAATACTTATTATAATATTTAAATTTTATTTTAAGAAAGTAAATATAATAAAAAATTTTGAATAATATTATTTAAATATATATTAATTTATGTAATGTAAATTTCTAAATAAATCAAATAATTTTATTCAAGACAATATCTTCTTATATATAGAAAGAATGATAATATGAATAAATAAAAAATTAAATAATTTTGAGAGATACCAATTTAATATAAAAAGAAAAAAAATTAAATGGGAGTTTGTTGTCAAAAAATTGCATCATCTTATATTGATGTTAATGTTCAAAAAGAAAGTGAATTTGCTCCTTTAAAAACAAAAGAAAAATATATTAAAATAAAAACAGTGTTAAATAAATCTCCCAACATATCAACTTTATTACCAGATTTATTTAAATCAAAAAAGAAAAAAATTTTAGCTTCAAATAATAACAATAATGATAATTTCTATAAAAGACAAACAACAAAATATTTATTAAAAAAAACAGAAGATTTAGAAAACCAAAAAATAGAAGAAAATATAACAGAACAACAAGAAGAATTTATATTAAATAATTTAAAAGATTATAATATAGAATTTGATGATGATTCAAATAATGAATTATTAAAAGGTTTTTTTTCATGTATAGTACAATCAAATTTTATAATTTATACTAAAAATTCAGAAGCAAAAATATTTTATATAATATATTTAGGAAGAGTGGAATTAACAGATGAAAATAATAAAATAGAAAAAAAAGTAGGAGATTATTTCGGTGAAGAAGCTTTTAAAGAAAATAATAATAATAGAAATTTTAATGCTGAAGCAAAAGAAATAACTACTTTATTATGTATTACTGGAGATTTTTATAAAAGTGCTAAAATATATAATTCTTTAAAAATTGAAAAAATAAAATTTGCTTTAATTTCTCAAATTTTACCATTTAAATATGTTGGAGAAGATAAAATTAAACAAATGTGTCAATTAATTGAAATTGTTAATTTTGATAAAGGAACTATTATTATTAAAAATGGAGAAAGTTGTGACAGTATTTATTTTCTTTTGGATGGGAAAATTTCTAAAAAACATCATAATAATATTGTTTATTTAAATAAAGGAGAATATTTTGGAGATAAATTATTATTATTTTCAAAAAATAAAAGTGAATCTACTATTATATGTGAAGAACATTCTATTCTTTATAAATTAACTTATGAATCGATTATTGTAAAAGTAGGTGTTGATATTAATTCCATTTTAAAAATATTATTTCAAAATATTATCAAAAAATCACAAAAATTATTTCAAATCTTTTGTAACAATCCTGATTTTTTTAATATATTTTATTTAAAATTATATCCAGGGAAAAGAGTAGTTTTTTCAGAAAATATAAATTTAAATAAAAAAATATGTTTAGTTATAAGTGGTAAATTACTTAAAGAAAGTGATCAAAGTATAGTTTGTCTTGAAGGAGATATATATGGTGATGATATAATTGATTCAAAAATGAATTTAGAATGTAATATTATTTGTGAAGATGAGACTTTAATTTTAGAAGCTTCTTGGGATAATATAATTAAACAAAGTCCAAGTCCAAATAATATAAATTTATTAAATGCTGTTTCAATATTAAAACAAATAAATATATTTTCAAATTTACATGAAACACAATATTTAGAATTATCAAAATTACTAAAAGTAGAATATTATAATGATAAAGAAATTATTATTAAAGAAGGAGAATTTTGTAGAAAATTTTATATAGTAAAAGAAGGGTGTATTTATATTTATAATGATAATAAAATAGTAAGAGAAATAGGTAAAAAAGGAATATTTGGTTCTTTACCAGAATTAAATTGTGATATTTCATCTTTTACTGCAATTTCTTTAGGAAAAAGTGAATTATATATTATTGATAGTGGCGCTTTTTCTTTATTTGATATGGATGTTAAAAAAAAATTAAAAAAGAATATTTCCTTACAAGATGTTAAAATAACTTTAAATAATTTATATTATATCCAATCTTTAGGTCAAGGTAAATTTGGACATGTATATTTAATTCATAATAAAAAATATTTATATGCTTTAAAATATACTCCTCTATTTTCATTTAATAACAATCCTCAATTAATGGAATATTATTTCAATGAAAAAACAATAATGACAAAATTAGATAATCCTTTTTTAATAAGATTAGTAAAAACATTTAAAGACAAAAAATATATATTTTTTTTATTAGAATTCATAGATGGAATTACATTAAGAAAATTTATGGAAATAATGCCAGAAAAAACAATAGAACAAATTCAATTTTATACTGCAATATTAATAAGTGTATTAGATTATATACACAATAAGAGAATATTACATAGAGATATAAAGCCTGATAATTTAATAATAGATAAAAATGGATTTTTAAAATTAATAGATTTTGGAATGGCAAAAACTTTAACAACAGATAATATAACTAAAACAATATGTGGAACTCCATATTATTTAGCACCAGAAATTATTATGGGAAATGGTTATTCTTTTTCTGCTGATTTTTGGTCCGCTGGAATCACATTATTTGAAGTCTTTTTTGGATATTTTCCCTTTGGACAAGGTTCCAAAGAAATTTTAGAAGTTTATAATGAAATTTTAAATAAAAATTTAGATATACCTTTTATTGAAAAATATCCTTATTTTGGCTCCTTTTTACATTTAATTTTATCTAAAAATATTGTTCAAAGAGTGTGTAGTTTTGATTTACTTAAGGAACATCAATTTTTTCAAAATTTTGATTTTGTAAGTTTTTAAGTTTTTAATTTTTTTTCTTTTTAGAAACAATTAAGTGAATTTAATGTTAAAGCTCCTTATATCCCTAAAAATTTTTATGAAACTCATAAAATTAGTAATGGAACAATTGTTAGATCTTATCAACTTAATATTGTAGAATATTTAAATGTATTTTATTTTATATTTTATTTTTTTTTTAGGCTGTTCATATGAATCAAAACGATACTACGAATTTTGATTATAATAATATTTTTTATAAAGATTTTTGATTTTTATATTTTTTATCATGTAAAAAACTTAGAGATTTATTTCTGGTTTTTTTATAAATAAAATAAATATAAAAATTTTATTGGATTAATTTCATATGGAAAATAAATAAAAAGAAATTTGGTAAATATAAATTAAGAGATATATTTTTTTTGTTTCTTATGTATTTTAATTATTTTTACTTTATACATTAAAAATTAAAATAATTTATGGAAAATATAATAAGTTAGAAAAACTAATAAAATTATAATTCCCATAATTATAGTAAAATTTTTTATTTCTTTATCTCTTTCTTTTTCATAAGTTTTTCTTGAACAATATTTAACAACTGAGATTTTTTTCTTTAAAAATTTTTCTAAAACTTTTTTTTCATAAGTTAAATTTTTTATTTTTTTAGAAAAGTCATTATCATCATCAATTATATTGTCTTCTTCTTCACTAATATTATTTAAAGGAATTTGTTGTTTAAAATCTGTTTTAAAAAATAAATTATTTAATGTTTTATTTTGATAATTATCTTTTAATTCATTTTCAATTTCTTCTTTTGTTTTATTTCCATGAAATTTAATTGTATTTTGAACAATATTAAAATCTACTTCATCAAGAAATTCAGAATCTATTATATTATTATTATTTTCTTCTGAAATTTCATTTAATATTTTTTCTGAGTTATTTGATTCTTTTTTTAATATTTTATTTTCTTCTTTTTCAATTTCAATGTTTTCTGATTTTGGTTTTTTTAATAAATTTGCATATTGAGATTGTCTTATTTTCTTAAATTCTTCTGAATAATTTATTTTCTCACTTTTTACTTTTTTAAAAGTAGTATCTTCATCTAATTTAATATTCTTAAAATTTAATAATTCTTTTTCACTTTCTTCTTTAATATCATTTTCTTCTTTTTTTTCTTCATTGTTTTCATTTTCCACTTTATCCTCTAAAACTTTTTTTTCATCACTGAATTTATTTTTAATAATATCTTCCAATAATTCAACTTTCTTTTCTTTATCATCATTATCATTAACATTAAGATTATTATTAAAATCATTATTTTTATTGTTTTCATTGGTATTATTCTCGTTAATTGTATTATTTTCTTTTAAAAAATGTTTCTCAACAATATCTTTTACAGGACCACAAATATCGCATTTATAATCTTTACTAACCAAAGCAAATTTTTTCCTAGTTTCAACAGGATAATTTAAAGCTCCAATAGCTTGATGATCTTCTTGTACAGGCATAAAAGCAATGATAGCTTGGAGCATACTTCCAACTAAAAAATAAAAATAAAAAAATAAATTTACTTGTCCAAGCAGCTTGCCATTCTTCCTTGTGATATTGTGTCATAGATAAACAAACATCTTTATTTGTTTCAAATCTTCCACTTGGTGTTAAAAACATTACTGAAGGAGGACTGTTTGGATATGTCATTGGAAGTTTTATTACTCCATGATATATTCCTCCTTCAAATTCTGTCTCTTTTGGACCTTTTATTGTAAAATGCCAACAAAACATATCATCTTTTATTGGAGATGCAAAATATGAAGGAGATGGATCTTTTATCATTTTTTGATATTCTTTTTGAATTCTTTTTAAAGATAAATTTGACATTTTTTTTATTTAAATATATTATTTTTTTTTTGCTTAATTTAATTGTTTATTTGTTTTATAACTTATTTATTATTAATTAAATTTTATGATGTCTGATGAGTTGGAATATATATTAAATAAAAATGATTATTATTTAAAACAAAGAGGACTTTTGAAAGATAATTGGAATATAAATTTAAATAGTGCTTCTAATCCTTTTAATGAAATTGAAGAAAAAAAAAGATATGAAATAAACTTTAATTCAACAAATAATTTCTATCCAAACACAACAAGTTCATTTAGAAATTATACAAATAACTTAGATTATAACAATAGTCCGTTTGAAAATACAGGTTTTACTTATTATGGAAATCCAAATGAAATAAATGCAAATTATTCTTTAAGAAAAAATGATGCAAAAAAATTAATAGAAAAAGAATTAAATCCTTATTTAGAAAATGCTAAAAACCAAATTAAAAATCAACAGATAAATTTTGAAAAAGAAATAAAATTAAATGAAGAAAATAAAAATAAAATAAATGAAATAATAAATTCATTATCAAATCTTAGGACAAATTTATCAAAAATAGAAAATGATATTCAATTTATTTCAAACGAACAAAATAATAAAGAATTAGATTTTTTAAATGAAATAAGAATAGCTAAAAATAATAATAATATATCTTATAATAGAGTTAATGAATTTGAAGGAAAAATTGGTCTTTTTGAAAATAAAATAAATGAAATTGTTAATAATCAAAAAAATATAATGGACCAAATCAATGAAAATAATAAATTAATTGCTGAAGAAACTCAAAAAAAATTTGATGATTTAGAAAATCAAATGAATAATAATTTAAATAATCAAAATAATGAATATAATAGAAATTGTAAACTTTTAGAAGAAGATAATAACAAGAAATTCCAATTTTATTCCGATAATCTTGAAAATTTAAAAAACAATTTTCAAAATATGAAAGAAAATCAACTTAATAATCTTAATCAAAATGAATTACTTCAAAAATTTTCTGATGATTTTAAAAGAATTAATTTAAAATTTGAATCTTATGATAAACAATATAATTCATATTTAAATAATATAAATGAAATGAATAAAAAATTAGAAATAAGTAATCAATCCAGTAATGAATTTCAAAATAAAATTGAACAATATGAAGAAATTAGTACGAACCTTTCTCAGAAAATTGAAAGTAATTCTAATAGTATTAAAGAATTAAATTCTAAAATTAATGAACTAAATAATAATAATAATAATAATAATAATAAAAATAATGAACAAATGAATTTAAAACAATATGAAATAAATAATAAATTACAATCATTAGAAAAAAAAAATGAAGAAAATTATAATTTAATAAATGCTTTAAATCAAAATTATAATAATATGAATAATATAATTAATAATAAATTACGTTCAAATGATAATCAAAAAATTAGTGATTTAAATTATGAAGAAAAAATAGATGAAATGATTCAAAAAAAATTTGAAAATTTTAATCAATTTTTAGAATTAAATATTAATCAACAAAGTACAGTACAAACATTAATTGAAGAATTAATTAATAATACTATTGATATCAAAAAATCAATTTTAGAATTAAAGAAAAATGAAGAATATTATGATGATAATTTCCAACAAATTCAAAATGGATTTGAAGAAATTGAAAAAGTTGAACAATCTATTTTTATTTTAGAAAATGATGTTAAAGGTATTAAAGCTAATTTTCCTAATATTAATAATAATAATAATAATATAAATTCAAATCAAAATAGAAAATCAGGAGATTCTCAAAATATGTATGATTTGAAAGTTGAAGAGATTGAATAACAAATAAAATTAAAATTTATTTTTTTTTATTTACTTAAATAAATTATGTGAAATTTTTAAAATACATTAAATATAATATATATAAATAAATTATATGGTTAGAAGTTAATTAAAAAATAATTTTATTGCATTTTAACTTAATTTTTAAACATTTTTTTAATATTTATTAATAAATTTTCATTAACACTAATTTCTATATTATTAAAAGAATAAATCGTGAGAAGTATTATTCAATATTTTTGGAATAAGTTCAATAATAATCAAAACATTAAATTCATTTTAAAAATTTTATTTTTTGATCTATTTACTTTTATTTAATTATCAGACATATTATTATATTTTCATTTAATTAAAAATTATTTTGACTTTAATGGTGAATACATTTTTAAATAAATTTTCAATTAAATGAAAATATAATTATTCTTAAGATTTAATTATCAAATTTCAATTTACAATTTTTTTATCAAATTAAATCTTTTTTACAATTAATTTATTATATATAATAATATTAATTAAAAATTGGAATATTTAATATTTAACTTTAAATAAACTAAATATTAAATATTATAAAGATGAATTACATTCAAATATGAAAAAATGGAATCATGAAAATTATATTCTAAAAGAGTTCATATTAAATTATATTATGTAATTTTCAAATAAGAAGAAATATAATATTAAATATTAAAGAATTAGAAATAAATAAAATAAACAAAAAATTTTAAAAAGAAAATAAAATAAACATTTGGATAATATTTAGAAAATAAATTTCAAAAGAAATTTAAACAATAATAAACTATTAATTTAAAAAAAATTTCAATGACAGAAAATTCAAATGATAAAATAAATTCTTCGAAATATAAGACTGAAAGAAAACTAAATTTATTAGAACATAGATTAACAGGACCAAGTAAAGATGGGAATTGTCCAATAGAAAATTCATCGAATGAAAATATAGAAAATATTAAAATAAAATTATTTAAAACAGAACAATCCAATAATACAAAATCAAATACTATAAGTAATAATATTTCAATTCCTTTTTCAAATATTAATATAATAAATAAGAAAATAAATGATAAAAAAGACGTTAATATATGTCAATATTTAACTATTAAAAGAAAGAAAAAAGATAATTCTTCTTTAGATAATAATTCATTACCGCCTTCTCAATTAATAAATGATCAAAATATAAAATTAAAAAAATATAAAGGAAAAAAAAAAAATTTATGTAAAAATTCCCAATTGAAAGATTATTTAAAATCTTCTTCTTTAATTTCTTCAAGTCCAGATTCATTCGAAAAATTTATTGAAAATTCTTTAGAAAATAGTGAAATAATAAATAAAATAAAAAAAATTTTATCAGATAAAATAAAAGAATCAAATGAATTAAAGAGAAAAATATCTGAACTAATAAAAAAAAACCAAGAATTAAATAATAGAATAATATATTTTCAAAATGAAATAGAAAAAAATGAAATAGACATATGTAAATTTGTTAAAGAAAATGGAGAATTAAAAAGAAAAATAATACAAAAAGAAATAAATGAAAAACAATATACAATAGGTAAATTAACATATCAAAAATTATCAAATGGTCAAATTTTAGAATATTTTGAAGAAGGAAGTGAATTTAAAAAAATAGAAATTTTAATGAAAAATATAAATGCAAAAAGAACAGAATTAAAATTATTGAAATCAAATCAAAATGATTTAATTAAATTTAAATTAAATGAATTAGAAAATGAAGAAAAAAGAATAAGAAATTATGAATTAAATTTACAGAAAGAAAAAACAGAATTAATAAATAATTATTGCATATTAAAAGAAGAATCACATTGTTTATATTTGAATAAATGGCCATTGTTAGGAAAAAAATATCAGTTAATATCATTAATAGGAAAAGGAGGATATTCAGAAGTTTATAAAGCATATGATATAAAAAATCATAAATATGTTGCTTGTAAAATTCATCAATTAAATCCAAATTGGAATGATGAAATGAAGGATTCTTATATTAAACATACTATGAGAGAAAATGAAATATTAAAAAATATTCATCATAAAAATATTATTAATCATATTGATACTATTGAAATTAATAATAATTCTTTTTGTTCTGTTTTAGAATTATGTAATGGAACTGATTTATCTAATTATATTAGAGAAAGAAAAATATTAAGTGAAAAAGAAGTTAAAGTTATTACTAAACAAATATTAGAAGCTTTAGTTTATTTAGAAACTTTAAATAAAAAAATTATTCATTATGATTTAAAACCACAAAATATATTATTCAATAATTTAGAAGTTAAATTAACTGATTTTGGTTTAGCTAAAATTATTGATTCTAATTCAAATTACACTGATTTAACTTCTCAAGGAACTGGAACTTATTTTTATTTACCTCCTGAATGTTTTATAAATGGTAATAATGTAAAAATAAATCAAAAAGTTGATATTTGGTCTTTAGGTATTATTGTTTATGAAATGCTTTTTGGAAACAAACCTTTTAGTAATAATTTATCTCAAAATAAATATGTTAAAGATAAAATTTATGAAAATATGAAAGACTTAAATTTTGACAATCATTATAATGTTAAAATTTCTGAAGAATGTAAAATTTTTTTAAGGAAATGTCTAGAGTTTAATCAAGAAAAAAGATATGATGCTAAAGAAGCTATTAATAGTATTTTTATTAAAAATATATCTTTGGGTGATTAATAACAAGCTTTTTTAATATATTATTTGGTTTTCTAATTTAAAAATAAATTCAAATGTAAATATAAATTAAAATTTTATTTAAATTATAATTTCTAATAAAATCAAATAATAAAAACATATAAATGAGTTTTCTCTTAATAGATTATAAATCAAAAAACAATAACAATTAATATTTTAATTTAAAAATTGTCAAAAAAAAGTAATTTTAAATAACCAATATTTGGAAAAATAAAAAATTACTGAGACAAAATAAGTGCAACAATAAGTCCATAAAGACCAAGTGCTTCAGCGAAAATGAGAATAAGCATCATTCCTACAAAGATTCGATCTTGTTGAGCCAGAGCCCTGACACCAGCATCACCTCCTAATCCGATAGCGAGACCAGCAGCAAGAGAGGAGAGTCCACAGCAGAGACCAGAAGACAAATGTTTATAGCCTTGTTGATAAGTATATGGATTTTTATCATCTGGATTTCTTTGAATTTTCTGTAATAAAATTATAGATACTATCAATCCATATATTCCTAAGATACCTGCCATTATTACTGGTATCACACTCCTTATTATACTGTTTGGCTTTAATATTCCTAATACACATATTCCTATTCCACTTTTATATGTACCATATGCTGCTCCTATATTTGCAAATACTAATGCTGATGTTACTCCCATAAATCCAAAGAAACTTGCTCCATCTGATATTTGATATGTTGATGACATTTTTATTTATTTTTTTTGTTTTTTTAATAATAGTTTATTATGTTTATTTTTTATTAATTATATTTTTATTTATTTTGAGTTATATTTATTTTTTTTCAAAATTTTTTTCAAGTTGATAGACTTTCAATTGATGAATCAGAACTCGAAGATGGGGGTAATATGGGATTGGTTATATTTTGCTCTTCTTTTAGTTGTTGAGTAATATCATTTTGATTATTTATTATTTTTTGAGGATTTTTTATTTCATTTTCTATTATATTATTATTCATATTATAATCACTCAACTCATTTTTTAATTTTCTAATTTGTTCTTGTTCTATTTTATCATTATTATTATTATTATTATTATTATTATTATTAATATTATTATTATTATTATTATTAATATTATTATTATTATTATTATTATTATTATTATTAATATTATTATTATTATTATTATTATTATGATTATTATTATTATTATTAGTATTATTATTAATATTATTATTATTATTAGTATTAATATTAGTATTATTATTATTATTAGTATTATTATTAGTATTATTATTATTTTGAATATCTTTTGTACAATCTTTAACATATTTTTGTAATTCTTTTAATTTTTTATATGGTAATTTATCAATATCAAATTCAATATATTTAGTTGACCCATTTTGACTTTGATTAATTTTAGAATCACTTAATAATTTAATAATCCCTTTTAATTGTTCTTTATTTAATTTCCTAATAGCATTTCCCAGAGCATTTTTTTCTTCAATAGACATATTATTAATACTATTATTATTATTATTGTTATAATATCTTCTTTGATTACTTCCATTATTTCTATTATCAATGATATTTTTTTCAAAATGATGATTTTTTAAATCATTTAATTCCTTTTGAAAAGCATTTTCTAAATTATCAATATTTTTACATAATTCTTCAGATAATTCAGACATTTTACAAGTTCTTTGATAAATTTCTGGATTATTTGGATAATTTTGATAATAATATAACCATATTTTTCTTAAATCCATAAAAAAATCATAATGACTTGTATATTTTGCATTTTTGATATTTTTTTCTATTTGTGATAAAGAAGGTGAATTCATTGTTATTGGATTATAAAAATATTGAGATAAAAAATTTGAGATTATTATTTCTAAACATTTTTCACATTTTTCTAAAATTTGATTTTGACTTTCAATTTCTTTATTTATTTTTTCTTTTTGTATTTTTCTTTCCCTTAAATATTTTCTACCGTTATCTGCATAATCTTCTATATCTAATATTTTCTTTTGTTTTGAATGATGATTTTCTGTTTTTTTTTTAGTATTATTTATTTTTGAAATTTCCTTTGATTTTAAAATATTAATTTCTATGTCTAATTTATAACCAAATGGCATTTTTTTATTTATTAATAATGTTTCTATTGGAGTTAATAAAAATTCTCCATTTTTTAATTCTATTTTATTATTATTATTATTTATTTCATTATTATCATTTTTTTCTTCATATATATTATTTGAGATTCCATTTTGGGACATTCAATGTTTTTATTTGAAAATATTTTTTAATTCAATTTATTATTTTGTTTTCAAATAAATTTAAATAATTATTTAAAATAATAATTATTTTATTTATAATATTATATTTTAATTAATATTTATTTTTATTTATTTCAATATTATTTTATATTAAATGGCATAATTAATTTTTATTATTTTAATTAATTATTTTTTAATATATAATATCAATATGAGTGATAAAGGAGTTTTTGGAAATTCAAATATTACAAAAAAATCGATTGACGATGCAAAAATAATTAATCCAATTGAAGGATTACATATTCATATAGGATTTTATTTTTTAGGTTTATTATTAATGATATTTTTTTATATAGGACCTTTTTTTTATTATAGAATTTACAAAAAAAGAAATTTTGCTCCTCAAAGTAATATGAGTGTAAAGCATGCAATATAATTATATTGAATTTATTTTTATAAAATAAAATAAAAATAAATTTTTCATATTTCATTTTTTATTAATCGAATAAACTACTTCTTTTAATATCTAAAATAGAATTTTCTTTAAAAATAATACTACAATTTTTATTAAATGTACCTCCAAAAATATTGCCTAATTCACCAGCATTAGGGCAATCAAATTGAGATAAATCTAATGAATTTAAAGAAGAACAATTATAAAATAAAAAATTCATGGAATTAATTTCTTTATTACTTTTGAAAAATTTTACATTTTTTAAATTCTTACAATTTCGAAACATTGATTCAATATCTCTAACATTTTCACAATTAATTTTTGATAAATCTATTGAAGTTAAATTTTTACAATCATAAAACATAGAATTCATTCTTATAATATTTTGTGTATTTGAATTATTAAATTCAATTGTTTTTAAATTTGTACATCCTTGAAACATATTTGTCATTGTTGATACATTTTCCAGATTTAAATACGATAAATTTATTGAAGTTAAATATTTGCAATTTTCAAATAAAGAACCTGCACTTTTTATTTTATCATTAAACTCAAATTTTATTTTATATTCTTTTGATTCATCAAATATATGTTCATTTTCAAAATCAACTAATTCATCATTAATATACATTTGACAAGAATCATCAGAATTATCATATTTAATTAATTTTATTTTATTTTTTTTTTCATTTGGTGGAATAGTATAATAAGCTATAATAATATTCATATATTTTTTAATATCAAAAGTAAACATTTCTGGTTTATCAACTAATTCTTCTTTTTTAAGTATTTCAGTATGAAGAAGTGCTTTTGCATACACACTTTCATTAATAGATTTTATTTCTGGTGGAACATCTTTTTTATATTTTCCTATATAACTTAATTCTATTCTATAATATTTTATATTCATGGTTAATTCTTCAATATCATTTTCTCTAATTTTTTCAATTTTTTTAATATCTTCTTTTTCCTCGATATTAGTTACTATAAAGGAAGAAAAAGGATAAAATAATATTTCTTTTTCTACTTTATGAGAAGAAAAATATTCTAAATCAGCATTACTTACATTTTCTTTATCAATTTCATTTCCTTTATTAATAACATAAAGAACATATTGTTTACCTTCAGGTAAATCATTTTTTTTCATAAAAAATAAACCAACTTTTTCTTTTAAAGAACACGAAAAAAAAGATAAACTGAAACAATGACAAATTTTTTTTTTTTTTAAAGATTGTTTCATAACATTTAATTCTTGATTAGAAATCATAGCTCCTCTATATAAATTGTCTTTAAAAAAAAAAGGAATAAAATCAATTCCATGATATAAAGCTCTTATATAAATATCATAATTTTGAGTTCTTTTTTTAGATAATAAAGTATAATTCATTTCAGAATAAAATTTAGTTTCAAAAGAATAAATTCTCAACCAATATTTCACTAAAAGAGGAAATGGTATACTTAATTTAAGGTCTTCAATTCTTGAAATTTGACTGAAAAGATATTTAAATTGTTCACTTTCATTATATGGATTGTTCTCTTGATCATTTAGATATTTTTTTAAAAATTTATTAAAATTTTTTGTTTCTATTTCATTTGGTTTTTTTGTTAATTTTTTAAAATATAAAGGAAGTTTTAAATTAATTATATTATCCAAATATTCAAAAGTAAATATTTTCTCATTATAATCCATTTGTATAGGTGGGTAATGGCTTTCTTCTAGTTTATCTTCTTTATTTATATTTTTAATCATGTCTTTTATTGAATCTACAATTATATTTTCATTAAATAAAGGATATTTTGGAAATTCAGAATATTCACTTGATTTGTAGTTTTCATTTTTTTCACACACAATAAATATTCTTGGAATTATTGAAAGTTCTTTCATATTTGAATCCAATATTTTAAAAAATTCTTCTGCTTTATTTTTTTTGAAAATTACTATATCAGTTTTTTCAAAGTGTATGCTTTTAATTGTATTATATGCTTCATTTATATCTTTATAAAAATATATATCTCTATTTTTAATCCTTGATTTAATTAGTTCCTTTGAGTTATTGTCTAGTGATTGAATAAAAATAACATAATTTTTAGATTCATTATCATTTTCTATATTTTGAGAATTCATTTTATTCCTATTTTAAAAAAAATAAAAATAATAACTTAAAAAAACTAAAAAAAAAGCTAAATAAATGTCAGATTATAGTAGTATAAAATATTGGGATTCGCGTTATTTAAACGAGCATATGGAAATATTTGAATGGTATCAAACATATGATACATTAAAAGAGAAAATATCAGATTACATAAAAAAAGAAGATAAAATATTACATGTAGGATGTGGAACAAGTAAATTAGCAGAAGATTTATATATTGAAGAAATAACTAATGTAACAAATATTGATTTCTCAGAAAATGCAATAAAAATAATGGAAGATAGATATAAAGAGCAAAATGTTAAAATGATATATAAAAAAATGGATGTCACTGAAATGAGTGAATTTCCAAATAATTCATTTAATATTGTTTTTGATAAAGCTTTATTAGACACTGTTTTATGTGCTGAAAATGCTCTTCCAATTGTTGATAAAATGATTAATGAAATTTATAGAGTTTTAGTCAATCAAGGATATTATATTATTATTTCTAATGGAAGTGAAGATAAAAGAAAAAATTTATTTAAAAGTGATTTGTGGGATTATAAAATGTTAGAAATTGAAAAACCTTCAAAAGTTGTTGTTTTAGATGAAAAAGATCCTAAAAATTACCATTATATTTATATTCTTACTAAAATTGGAAAAGAAGAAGAAGTTAAGGAAGAAGAAAATAAAGAAGATGAAAAAAAAGAAGAAAAAAAAGAAGAGAAGAAAAAATAATATTTTTTTTAGAGGTTATTTGTTTAAAATTAATTTTTTTTATATTTTTTTTATTTGTTTTTTTTAATATATATGTTTATTTATTTTAAAATGAAAACATTTACCTTGAATTTCTTTTTGATAATAATTTTAATAATTCAAAAAATAAAATTAAAAGAATTCATATATTCTGTTAATGATAATCAACAAGAATTTTCACCAAATCAATTTTTATATTTAAATCAACAAGCGTTATCAGATTTATTAACTTTTATAAATGGAAAATTTAATAAAAATTATACTAAAAATCAACAATTCAGTATATGTACAAATAGAATATCAAAAGATATTGCAGATATAGATATAAGAAATTTATATGAATTTTCAGGTTTAGATTTTTTTGATTTAGGAAATAGAGATTTATGTATTCCAAATCAAGATCAAAATAAAACTTATTTTTATGCTTTAATATTATTTGAACATAAATTAAATTCAAATTCAAATAAATACAATGAACAATTAAAAATATTTAGATCTAATAATTTATCTAATATTGGAGTTTGTTTTTGGGAAGAATGTTTAGTTATATTTAATGATGTTTATTTAAACAATTCAAATCCAGAATTTGTTAAATATTTAGATTTAGTATATAATTTAAAAATAAAAAATATTACAATTGAATCTAAAAATGATCAAAATACTTTAAATGAACAAAAAAAGAAATTTAAAATATCTCATATCATATATAAAATTGTCTTTTTTCTTTTTCTTATAGGAATAATAATAAAATTAGCTTGTGAATGTTTTCAATTTGATTTTTTTGAAAATGAAGAAGATAAAAATGATTCATCTGATATTAATGAATTAATAATAGAAGAAAAAGAAGAAGAAGATAAAGAAGATAACCATAAAAAAGGAGATGAAAGTATTTCAAATGAAAGTTTATTTAAAGATAACATTGATATATCTCATATAAAAAGATTAGAAAATTATTTAGAAAATAATCCTTTAGCTGTAAATAATGAATTGTCAAATGAAAAAAAATTAAAAGAAAATTCAATTTTAAAAATGATGAGTGAAAAAATTTCTATTTTTAATGATAATTATATTAAAGAAATTACTTTTTCTTCTTTATTAGGAAGTAATAATAATAGTTTATATAATAGTAATGATTTAGAAATATTATGTGGATTAAGAGCTATTATATTATTATTTATTACTTTAAATTATTTAATTAGATTTAATTATCAATCACCAAATATTTCAGATGGGACAATTATTTTTTACAAATCTTTTTATTTTGTATTTATTAAATTATCTTCTTTTTCTCTTCATTCTTGGATTTTTTTAGATGGATTTATTGTTGTTTTTAAATTAAATTCTTATACTAAAAATAAAGAAGATTTTAAAACTTATTTTAAATTCTTTTTAAAAATGATTCCTAATATTTTTACTTTTATTCTTATTTTTTTCCTAGTTTATTTCTTTGCTGAAGATTTAGGATTTTTTTATTTGGGTAATAATGCTTTTTATAATCAATATATTCAAATTAATAATAATTATGAATGTTTAAGAAATCCTTTTATGTTTATTATTCCTTTTTATATTGGATTTAAAAAATATAATTTAAGTCAATATGATAATTGCTATGAATTCACTTATTTATTAGTCAATGAATTTTTTTGTATTACTATTACAATTTTTTTATTTTATATTTTAAATAAATTAAAATCAAAAATAGTTGATATTATTTTCTCTTTAATGATAATTTTATGTATTATATTATCATATCTTTTAGTAATTATTAAAAGTGACAGTATTGATAAATATTATTTATTGAAATATATTTTGGGAAATAATTTAGAGATTATTTCTCCTTTAAATATGTTTTTTATATTCTTTATTGGAATTATTTCTGGATTAATTTATTCATATTATCTTCAAAGTATGAGAGATTTAGAACTTTTTTATAGGAAAAATTTATATTTACCATTTAAATTTTGTATAAAAATTATGAAAATGTTTATTAAAAACGATTATTTAAAAATCATTTTTAATATTATTTCAATTATTATTATATGTATTTTATGTTTGATTTATACTTTAATTACTAGATATAAATTAGGAAATAATTCTTTATTAATTGATTTTACTTTCTCTTTAAAAATTATATATGTTTATGAAGCACATATATTTGTTTTATTCTTTTCAATTATAGTTTTAAATTTAATGTTTTCAGATGATAAATTTCAAGTAAGATTATTTTTAAGTAGTAAAATATTTAATATTTTTGAAAGAATATCCTTTACTTATATATGTTTAATTCAATATATTATTTTATATATTTCAACAATTTTACAATTACAAGTTCAATTTTGGGATTATTTATATATTTGGCATATTGCTACATTTCAATTTATTATTACAGTAATAATTAGTTCAATAATAACATTATATTTAACAATTCCTTCAAAAGTTATTTTAAACAAATTTTTGAAAAAAGCATCAAAAAAAACAATAATCTAATAAATAGAAATAATTATTATATTTAATTTTTATTATATTTATAATATTATAAAATTAACAATTGAAAAAATACTATTTTTATATTATAAATAAACATAAGTTTTATAATATTTAAATTCTATTAAATTTATATTATAATAATAAATTTATTTTTGAAGAATGAGTGAATATTCATGATTTAATCTTTTAATATGTTCTTCTTGTTCATTTAATTTTTTAGTAATATCATCACAATTTTTAATGATTTCAGCTTTTAATTTTTGACAAGTCAAATTATCTATCATAATTTCTTTATTAAAAGAATTCTCTTCATCAATATCCATTTTTTTTAAATTTTCTTTTTTTAAATCATCTAAAAAATCTGAAATTTTTTTAAAATGATTAGAAATTTTATTCGTTAATACTTCATTTTCTTCTATTTTATTAAAATCTTTGGAAGTTAAATTATTTAATATTTGAGTAAAACATCTATTCATATTTTTAAATTCATTTTTTATTATTGCTTGTGGTTTTGGATTTAAATTATCCATGAATTGAAAAAATAAAAAATAAAAATAATAATAAATATAAAAGTCTTTTTTTTAATATTATTATATTATAAAAATATTTGTAATAAATTGTTTCATGTATTTCGATTTTTTAATTTTATGATTGGTGGTTTTAATTTAAATATATTTCAAATAAATAAGGATAATATTTTATAAAAAATCATTAAATAAAATTAGAAGATTATTTTTCTTTTCTCCTAACTTTTCCATTTTTGAAATTATTTTATTGTGTTTTTTTCCCATTTCATAATATATGAATTAAAAGATAATAAAAAAATTAAATTTTTTAATTATGAAATATTTTAATATTAATAACATAAAAAAAATATTATATTATGTCTAAACACTCTAAAAATAATACAGGAAGTTCAATTTTTACCTATGGAGAAAGGCAAATGTTAAAAGATAGAAATGAATGGGGAAATATAACAAAAAGATTAGGAAGTGATTCTCAAAAAAATTTTGAAATGTGTTCTTTATGTTTAAGCTTTATTAAAAACCCAGTTTGTTGTCTTAAAGGACATATGTTTTGTAAAGAATGTATAATAGAAAATTTATTATTTCAAAAAAAGCAAAATAAAAAAAAAATAAAAGAATATGAAGAAAATAATAAAGATTTAAAGTTAATGAAAGAAAAAGAAGAAGAAGAAAAGAAAATAAAGCAAATAAAAAAAATAGAAGAAAATTATAATGAAAGTATAAATGAAAAAAAAGAAAAAAATAATAAAACAATAAAAACAAAAAGATTTGTAGAAAATGAAATAAATCATTGTTTTTGGATTCCAGAAACAACTCCATTAAATAGGGAAAAAATATTAGAAAAACCAAAAGATATATTAATATGTCCTTCAATTAAACCACATAATATTAAATTAAAAGAATTGATTAATTTAATATTAACAAAAAGTAAAGGTAATGAAAATAAATTTATGTGTAAAATATGTGAAAATAATTTAGGAATTCAAAAAATTATTACTCTAAAAAATTGTGGTCATGTTATGTGTGAAAAATGTTTTAATTTAACTTGTAAAAAAAATGAAAAATGTAATTTATGTAATACTAAATTTTCACCAAGTGAAATTATAAATTTACAAGAATCAGGCACTAGCTTTAGTAAACATAATAATGTTTTAGGATCTTCTTTTATTCCTTTTTATAAATATTAATTAATATTAAATTTTTTAATAATTATTTAAATTAATGGAATTTACTTTCAATCTCTTAATCTCTATTCAAAAAAACAAAAAAATTATTTTTATAATATAAATGAGTATTGAAAAATGTATTAATTCTATTGAATTGAAAAGCATTTTTAATAAAATGATTTCAGAAAAAGAATCTTCACCTCCTTTTCAAAGTATTAAATTATTATGCAATTTTCTAAATAAAAATAGGACAAATACAGAAGAAATAATAAAAAATATTTCTCTTTTTTTTAATGGAAATGACAAAATTCCAGATATAATTATTTTAAATACTGTTAATAATATTTTACCATTATTATCAGAAAATACACAAGTAATAAATTTCTTAAATATGATATTACCTATTTTAGTTCATATAATTTATTATAATAATAAAAGTATTTCTTCAATTGATAATCTAATTCAAACTATTGGTTATATAATTAAAAAAGGAGGAATTTATACTAGGCAAATCATTGAAAATAATATTGATTCTTTATTTGATAAATTTTCAAATGATTCTAAAACTTATAAATATGAAAACACTAAATATGGGATGATAAATTTTCTTGCTGAAGTTATTGAAAGTTCACCTTTAATTACTTATAATAAAATTATTGAAAAATCTACTTTTGAAATTTTTTTAAAAGTTATTGATAATTTTAAAGATAATAATCAAGATATTAGAAATTCTGTTGGATATTTAATCAAAATTTTTTGTACAATGGTAAATAAAAGAGAAAATATTAATAATATTTATATTGATAAAATATATAATAGAATTATATTTCAATTTTCATATGATATAAAAGAAAATTCATATCCTAATAATTATTCAAGTGTTAATGGAATTTTAATTTGTTTAAATAATTTTCCTATACAATATTTTACAAATGATAAATATAAAAAATTTATGGATTTAATTAATTATTGTCAATTTACTAAGAATTCACAAATTAAAACAAATTATATAGAAAATATTCCTTTTTTTATTCAAATAAATTCATCATGTTTTAATTCTGATTATTCTCAAATAATTTTACCTTATATTAATTCTTTATTAATCCCAAAAAATCCAGAATTTAGAGCTTGTCTTTTAATTTGTATTGGGAAAATGTCAAATATATTAAGTCAAGAAATATTTTCAACATATTTAAATCCATTTTTGAATTTTATTTCCGCATTTTTTGAAAGAGATATTTATGAAAAAGAAATATTTGAATGTCTAAGTAAAATGTTAGATAGTTATAATGGAATATATAAAAATGAAGTTTTAAAAAAAATTGATGTTTTTAAAATTTTACCAAAAATTTTTAAGACTGGAATGACAGTTTATCACACAAATTTTTTATGTTCTTTATTAAATATTTATAATGAAGAAAGTATGGAAGCTTATACTTTATTGATTATAATTTTAAATTTAATTAGTATAATTATTTCTGGTGAAATTTTTAATTTTCAATATTTCTTTTTATACAATAAAAATTTTCCCAGACACGAAAATTACGATGATTTAATTGAAAATAGTATTAAAGAAATTAAACATTATATTAATGATAAAAAAGAATATAAATCTTATAAAATTAATGATAATTCTGAAATTTTCATGAGAACAGTAAATAATTGTTTATTCTTACTTTCAAAAATAAAACATAAAGATTTTTTAGAAGATATATTAAATTTTTATAATAAACATTGTTTAAAATTTTTAACACTTGGTTTAAATTATATTAAAAGAAGAGTAATAGAAATTTCATCTTCTACTTTTATTAAAATTCATGAAAGATCTAAAATGTTATCATTATATATTTTAAATTCTATTGTTGATGCATTTTTAGATTTTGTTTTAATTGAAAAAATACATGATTTAAAATATATATGCTTAAACCAATTAATTGATAATAGTATATTCTATGATATCATAATTCAAAATACAAAATTATTTGAAAAACTCATTTCATTAATTTCAATAAATGATAAAGAAATTAGAAAAAAAATTACAAAACTTGTTGGAATATTATGTAATTATTCAAATCAAAATAATTTATTGTTTACATATATCAGAAAAAGAATTGTCAATTTAATACTAACAATTAATAAATCAACAGATATAATTCAAAAAGAAGATGAAATAATACTTTTATATTATTTTACTTCTTATTGTAAAGATAATTTTGATATAGAATTAATTGACATAATTTCTAAAAATCTTCTTAATATTATTCAAATATATAAATTAAATCCAGTTTTAAATTCCTACATTTTAAAAATATTTAGTTCATTAAGTGAAAGAAAAGATTCAAAACAATTATTTAAAAAAGAACCTTTTGATTATTCAGATATAATATTAGATATTTGTATAGAAAATTTAAAAGAAGGTTTAAATACTTCAAAAACAGAAATTTCCTTAAAAGCTTTATATGTAATAATAAAAGTAAAAAAAATGGATATTTACATTCAACCAGATTTAGTAAATATATTAATTCAAATTTTAATAAAAGACCCAAATGAGAAGAGAACTCAATTAATATTAGATATATTTAGCTATTGTGGAATAAAGTCACCAAATAAATTAGAAAAAATAAGTAAAATAGTGAATTCAAATAGGAAAAAAAATGATAATTTTGAAGAAATAATAAATAAAAATAATAATGTAGATCAATCGTCAGCTCAAGCAGTAATATCATTAATGAGAATATTAAAAGATAATAGTCAACAAGAATTAAGTACTCAAATTATATCTTGTTTAGGTTCTTTAATTAAATCTCTTCAACCAAATGATAGTTCTTTAATTGATATTATTATGCCAACTCTTTTAGAAATTATTCCTCAATTTGATATTAATTTAATTAAAAGTATGTTTGAAAATATGACAATTATTTTAACTAATTTTCCAAATAAATTTAAAAATTATCTTAAAGAATTTTTTCATTTAATTAAAAAATATATTTTTGACATTAATTATCATGATGTTATTTTCCAAGTTTTACCTAGAGTTTTTGAACAATTTGATTCAGATATTGGAAATTATTATTTTAATTTCATTCCTATTTTTATTAAATTATTAAAAGAAGGAACTTCTGAAAAAACTAATATTATTTATTGCTTTTCTATTATGGCAAATAATAATTCTATTTCCATTTATTTAGATATTTTACTTAATGAAATTTTTATTTTATATCAAAATTCTTCTGATGTTGAATTATGTAAAGAAATTTTAAATTTCGTTGAAAAAATTATTTTCGTTGATAATGCTTTTTTACATTTTCCATTAATCATATTAAATTTAATTGAAAAAATAGAAAAAGGAAAAAATAAATCTAGATTAATAAAAAGAAGTTTTGAACTTTTTCTAAAAATGAATAATAGAAATAGAACAGAATTTATAGGTTTTCTTCCTTTAATAATTCAAACATTTAGAAAGTATAATCTCCTTGATAATTATTTCCAACAAATATATTTCAATTTAATTAATTATGAAAATTATTCAAACTTAACAGAAAAGCAATTAATATCAAGATATATAAATCAAATATGTTCAATTCAATGTTCTTATGGAATAAATACAAAAAAAATAAATATATCTCCAACAAATCAAAAAAATCAAAATTTAAATAATATATTTCCAATAAAAAATAGAAAAACTCAAACAGACAAAGAATCAATAATAAAAGCATTTGATACTACAAATTGTATAGTAAGTGATGATTGGAAAGAATGGTTTAAATTAACTTCAGAAAAATTATTTCAACAATCTCCTTCATATGCATTATTTTATTGTCATACTATAGCAGATTATTATTTTCCTTTAATATTAGAATTATATAATTATGGTTTTATTTCAGTTTGGACTAATTTAAATGATTATGATAAAATGTCTGTTATTAATGATTTACAAAAAGCTTTAGAACATAAAAAAACACCAAATGATATTTTACTTGCTATATTAAATTTAGCTGAATTTATAGAAAGAGAAAATGGAAATATTGTATTTATTGATTTTTATAAATTAGGTTGTGTTGCTTATAAATGTAAAGCTTTTGCAAAAGCTTTATATTATAAAGAAAGTGATTTTATTAATAAAAATGATTATGAAAATTTAGAATTATTAATTGAATTATATTATGAAGTAAAATTACCAGAAAGTGCAATTGGTTTATTAAAATTAGCAAAGAGAAATAATAATAATGATAATGGATCAATATTTACAGATGATTATTCTTGGTATATTAAATTACATAAATACCAAGAAGCTTTGAATAGAATTAAAAAATTAATTAAAAATAATGAAAAGGAAAAAAATAAAAAAGATATTAAAAGAGATACTGTTATTTGTTTAGAAGGATTATGTGATTGGGAAGAATTATTAAATAAAAATGAAGAAATTTGTGATTTAGAATGTGATTTTACTTTAGCAAAAGCAAGTTTAAATATGTCTGAATGGGATTCTTTAAAAAAATACACTAATATAATTAAAGAAAAATCAAATAATGATAAAGAACTTTTATTAAAAGATAATAATATATTTGATTTTAATTTATATAGTGCTATTACTTTTATAAATGATAATAATTTCATTGAAGCTAAAAGTTATATTAATAAAGCTAAAAATGATATTTTTTTAAAAATTAAATCTTTATTATCTGAATCTTTTGTAAGAGGATATGATTGTTTAATAAAAAATCAAATGTTATATCAATTGGAAGAAATAATTATTTTTAAAGAACAACATTCAAATGATATTAATTATAGAAAAGAAATGATAGAACAATGGGATAAAAGATTAGAAGTTATAGGAAATGAAGATCCTTCAATTTTTGAAAGATTACTTTCTATTAGATCTATTGTTTTAGGAATTGAAGAAGATTGGAAAAATTATTTAAAATTAGCTAAAATTTTCAGAAGATTAAATTTATTTGAACAAAGTGAAAAATTATTAAACAGAATGAAAAAAAAAATAAATATTTTAGATGTTAATAATTCTCAAATTAAAGAAATATTAATAAGAATTGATTATAATATTAATAAATGTAAATATGAAAATGAAAAAGAAGAAGAAGCTTTAAATGAATATATAAAAATAATAGAAGATTTGGATAAAATAAAAAATGAAAAAATAAATAAAAAATTAATAAGTAAAATATATGGCTTATATGGTTTTTACAAATATAAAAAAATAAAAATAGAATTAGATGAAAATAATAATCAATATAATGAAATAACAAATTATTTAGAATTAAGTACAAAATATTATAAAGACAATTATCAAACATGGCATGTTTATGCAATGCTAAATAATTTATATTATGAATATTTATCAGAAAATAATAATAATTCTTCACAAAAATTATTATATGCTACTAATGCAATAAATGGTTTTACAAATTCAATTTTAATTGCTGGGAGAAGTAAAACCAAAACTTTTCAAGACCTGTTGAGATTGATAGAATTATTTTTTAAATGTGGTTCTTTATCATCATCAATAAAGGAATTATTTTTAAATTCATTTTCAAAATTAAATATAGATAGTTTCTTAAATATAATTCCACAATTATTATGTAGAGTAAATATATTAGAAAAAGATCCAGAATTATTTGAAATATTAAAAAATTTATTAGTGAATATAGGGAAAAATCATCCAAGAATTTGTATATTTTCTTTAATAGTTTTATATAATTCTAGAAATAAATTAAAAAAATTAGCATCAAGCCAAATTTTAAGAGATTTATCAGAATATAATGAAAATATAAGAGATTTAATAAGAGAAAGTATTTTATTTATAAATGAAATGAATAGATGTGCAATGTTATTACATGAAGAATGGTTTGAAGCTATTGATGAAAGTTCTAAAATGTTTTTTAATGAAAATAATATTAGTGGTATGATAAGTTTATTATTAACTTTACATCAGAAAACAAATAGAAAACCAGAAACAATGAATGAAGTTCATTTTTATCAAATATTTAAATCTAGTTTAAAAAAAGCAGAAAAAATGTTAAGAGAATATATAAAAACTCAAGATATAATAATATTAAGATTGGCATGGGAAATATATCATGGAATATATAGAATAATAAATGATAAATATAAAAATTTAAATATGTTATATTTACAAAATATATCTCCTAAATTATATAAATTAAAAAATAGTAATTTATGCATTCCAGGATTATATGAAAACACATATTATCACACAACAAACACTTCAGAAAACTTAATAAAAATATCACATATAAATCCATATTTAACAATATTTAACACAAAACAACATCCTCGAAAAATATCAATATATGGTACAAATGAAAAAGAATATATGTTTTTATTAAAAGGTCATGAAGATTTACGTCAAGATGCTCAAGCAATGCAATTTTTTGATTTAGTAAATACATTATTATTAAATGATCGAGATACAACAAATAAAAATTTATCAATAAATACATATTCAGTATTACCATTAAGTCAAAATACAGGAATCATAGGATGGGTACCAAATTGTGATACATTCCATAAATTAATAAAAGAGCAAAGATCAAAGTCAAACATAATTCCAAATGTAGAACATAAAACAATGTATTCATTAAATCCAAAATTTGAATCTGCAACATTTATGACTAAATTAGAAATATTTAAAGAAGCATTAAGAGTAACTCATGGAACAGAATTAAATAAAATATTATGGGTAAAAAGTCAAAATTGTGAAAAATGGTTAGAAAGAAGAACAAATTATTCAAGAAGTCTTGCAGTTATGTCTATTGTTGGTTATGTTTTGGGTTTAGGTGATAGACATCCGTCGAATTTAATGATGGATAGAGAAAGTGGAAAAGTTATTCATATTGATTTTGGTGATTGTTTTGAAGTTGCTATGAAAAGAAATAAATTTCCTGAAAGAGTTCCTTTTAGATTAACAAGAATGCTAATTAAAGCTCTTGAAGTTTCTGGAATCGAAGGTACTTTCAGAATCACTTGTGAAAATGTTAATAAAGTTTTAAGAGATAATAAAGATTCATTAATTGCTATATTTGCTTCTTTTATTCATGATCCTCTTGTTTCTTTTAGAATTATGATCCCTATGATTATGAAAAAAAATAAATTAAAAGCTAATGTTGAAAATTCTAAAAGAAGGAAATCTCAATATTTAAAGGATAACAATAATACTAATGATCATATTAATAATAAGAGAAGCTTTTCTAGACTTTTTAATAATGATAATGATAATAATAGTAATATTATTTATACTAATAAATTTAAAAATGGAAATAATAATAATAATATAAATAATAATGGGAATGAAGATAATAATATTGTTATTGATGAAGAAGAAGAAAAGAAAGAAAGAAAAAAAATGGAAAATGATGAAAGACAAATGTTAAATTTATTTGAAGAAAGAGATGATATAGAATCAGAAGAATTAAATAAAATAGCAAAATTAGTTTTAGATAGAATAAAAGATAAATTATCAGGAACTGATTTTAATAAGAATATAATATATGATTATAAAATGCAAGTAGATAAATTAATTATTCAAGCTACTTTCCACGAAAATTTAGCACAAAGTTATTTAGGTTGGTGTCCTTTTTGGTAACTATTTTTTATATAAATATAAACAATTATTTTAATAATTTTATTTTAATCTTTGGGTAATTTTAAACATATATTAAATAGTTAAATTATAATTTTAATTACCTTGTAAATTTTTAACCAACAAAGGTTTCCATTATTTTTATACTCCAAAATAAATTAAAGATTTTTTTTGGGTGTCCCTATTTTAAATATATGAAAATATTATTTCTTCTATGAGCTCAAGATTTACAAGAAATAATATTAAAAATTTATTCACAAGCAGTAACTAATTCTTATAAATAATATATATTTTCAAAAAAAATAAATGATTTAAATAAACAACAAATAATTTATTTAATCATTAATCAGAAACAATTATGAAAAGAAAAATATAGAAAAAACATTAAATTATATTGTTCTTATAAATATAGATGGATATAAAGGAAGTGAAAATCTTTAATCAAATAATAAATATCATTTTTCATTGATTCAAATATATTCAAATGAATTAGTTTTTATTATATTACATATTTGAAAGAATTTACTTAAATTTTGAATAAAATTAAAAAATAAATGAAAGATGAAAGATTAAAATCAGATATTCTAAATAAAAAAAGTAATTATTATTTAAGACATATTGATAATATTTCTAATGTCACTCCAATAAAATCAGTTTTTAAACCTTTTTTATCAGAAGAAAATATAGAAGAAAATTTAAAAAATAAAACTATAGAACATAAAAAATTTGATAATAGCATTATTTATCAATTTAAACATCAGACAAGAAGAATAAAAGAATTATTTAAAGTAGATAACACAATATTTAATCAGATTATATATGAAAAAGAATCTCAAAAAGAATCAAAAGATAATATATCTTCTAAAAAAACATTAAAAAAATTATTTGATAAAAGGAAATTTGAAGGTTTAGAGGATAAAATATTTGCAGGAACATTAGATTTTTTAGATATAGATAATAATAATTTAGATTTAAGAAAATTAAATAATATAAAAAAAGAATATTTGCTTCATAGTTCAAATTTTCATGTAGCCCAAAACAGAACAGAAGTAAGAGGATATCATTATCTTTTAACTCCAAAACCAAATAAAATTAAAAGTCACATGAATTCAACAAATAGAAAAAGAAATTTAAGTGATAATTTAGATAGTGAATTAAATTCAATAAAAGAAAATAATAATATAACTATTAAAGAAAATGAATCTTTAATATCTCCTTCAAAGACAATATATTCGTTAAAAAATTATTCTACTTTTAAAAGGCCTCAGACTGGAATAAAATTAAAGAATAAAATTCCAATTAAATTAACAAATAATACAAATATAATTAAAAGTCGAAATATTGAAAATAATATAATAAAAAGTAAAACAATAGATTTTAATTTATATGATAATATATATGCAGATTTATATTTAACAAAAGGTTCAAATGGATCATTACAATTTAAAAAAGAAATGAGAAAAACAAAAAATGAAATAGTATCAAAATTAATAAAAAATGTTGAACGACCAACTTCAAAAATGGAAAATCAATTATTTAGAATAATAGACAGAGCAAATAAAGTAAAAAATATAGAAATTTTTAATAAAGATAATAAAGATAAACTTAAAGAAGATATTGAAATAATAACTGGAAAAAAAGTAAAAATCAAAAAAAAAAAACAAAAAGCAAAACAATTTTTATTAGAAACTATTAAAGGAGAAGTTAATGATAAAAAAAAAAAAGTTATGTTAAAAATTTCTGATAAATTAATAAATATGAATGATGAAACTGCTTTAAAATTTGCAGAAGAAATTGCTACTTCTTATTTTAAAAAAACTAGAAAAGGAAAATATTTTAGTCCTAAAACTAAAAAATATACTAATGTAAATTTTAATATGGATATTAGAAAACATTTAGTTACTAATCAAAAAAAAGTTTATCGTATGACATTGTCTTTGGAAAAATTAAAAAGTAAATTTGATTTGTAAATGTAATGAATAAATATTTTTTTATAAATAATACATTAATTAATTTTTTTAATGTAATTTCTAAAAAAAATTTTTGTTTTAATTTTTTTAATTGATAGTATCAATAAATAAAAATTATTAATTATCTGTATATAATAATTATAACAATTATTATATTCTCATAATAATTCGAAAATAATTTTATTTGAATTAAAATAATAAACAACATGAACTTTGCATTTTTTCTTCATTCAATTCTTTTTTTTTTAAATTTTTACAAGTATATTCTTTATCAATATCAATGTTATTATCTTCTTGATTTATAATATCATCATTTTCTAATTTATTTTTATTTTGTTTAACAAAATTATTTTCAATAACACAATTTTTTTCTTTATAATTATTATTCAGATTATTATATTTAACATTAGATTTAATAGTTTTGTTTGTTGAAGAAGATGAAGAAGTTTGTGGAGTATGATTGATTGAATTATTTCCTCTTCTATCAACTTTAAATATTTTATAATAATCTTCTTCAAAATTATCATTACCAACGACTTGAATATTATCAAAATAAAATTGATAATTATTTGGAGATTTATAAGGTAAATCTATATCTCCTTTTGAGATATTTAAATTTAATTTAGAAGATAATTCACTATTATTAATCAAATTTACATTATCCATTTTTAACAAATATTTTATAAATATTGTTATTAAATAATTTACTTTGTTTTAGTACTTTATATATTCATTTGAAAAAAAAAAATAATTTAAAAATCAACAAGTAAATATTTGAAATATTTATATAAATGGATTCAAACATAAGGGAATATAAAAAAGGAGATATTGAATTTTTTAAATTTTTTGGATATATTACTCTTCACAGGATATTAGCAATAATAATAATATTAATTAAATTATTTCCATTATTGATTATTACTCATGATTGGAAAATTTCTTCTTATTCTGGAATATCATATTATTTAAGAAAATTTTCTTTTTCAGAAATTATTTATGATTTTAATAATGTTTTTCTTTCAAATTTTATTTTATCAGTAAATTTTTTCCTAATTATTAGAATTGTTATTATAATTATAAAAGTTAAATTTTATGATTATTCAATTTATTTATATCATTCTTTTTTAGAAAAATCAACATTTCTATTATATACTTTTAATGTTTATTTTTATTCTTTTTATACTGAAATAATTTTTAATGATAAAATTAAAAATGAAGTTTCTTCAAGAGTTTATTATTTACAAATTGGAATAATATGTTTATGTTTAATTTTCATGATTATTTTGGATATGCTTTTTTCAAGTGTTTTAATAAAAGAACCATGTTTTATAGGAAATACTTCAATATTAACGAATGAAATAGGGAAAATTGATATATTTTCTTTCTTTTTTTCATTACTCCAAATTCCTATTCAACTTGAATTTAATCTTAAAGAAAAAAATGTAATAAAAATTAAAATAATTATAAGGATTCTTTTTTGTATTATATATATTTATTATTTTTTGAATCATTTATTATATTATTATAGATTTTATATTGATGTTTGTTTTAGATTTTTTTTTTCTTTGTGTTTTTCATCTTCAATAATTGAATTTTTTAGTTTAAAAAGTTATTATATTGATAATATATTTATATTACAAGAAGATAATGCAATTTTAGTTGTAAAAGTATTTGTTGAAATAATATTAGCAATATTATTAACACATATTTATTATAAAATTGAATTTAAAGTATTGGCAAAAAATTTTTCAGAATTTAATTCAAAAAGATTTCAATCTTATAATAATTGTATAATGAAAGTTTTTAATTTAATTTATTATATGGATAGACCAAATGAATTAAAAATGATTTTCAAGAAATTTAATAAATCATTAAAAACAAGAGTTCATGTTCCAAAATGTTCTTTAGATACTACAAAGTGTTTTTTTTGTCATATTTATTCTTATGAACAATTTGATAAAGAAATTTCTAGTTGTATTGAATTTATGAAAAATAAAAATAATTTAATGGGAGAAAGAATCAAATTACAAGAAAATTGTCCTATATTATATAATTATTTTATAAATGAATTTAAAAATATTACTTTTTGGAATATTCCTTATTCAAAAAAATTTTATAATATTGTATCAATTTTAATAACTTTTTGTTTTGCTTTTGAAAGAAAATATTTTAAATGTTTATTTATGATTGAAACTATTACATTTAATAATACAATTAAAAAAAATAAATTTTCAAATCTTCAATTATATATTTTAAAAAAAAGAATATACCAATTTTATAAAAATGAAAAGGAAAAAGAATTAGAAAAAATACAATTAAATGATGAAAAAGAAAATGAAGTACATTTAATATTTCAATTTATTAGAAATTTTAATTCTTCAAATAAACTTTTAAAAATTGAAAAAAAAATAAAAGATTTATTAATAAGTTTTCAACGTATAATGAAAGTATTTAATGAAGAAGAAATAACATTTAATTATTTTTCATTATTAATCAAAAATTTTTTTATTTTTTATTCAAATTACATTCAAAAACTAAAAGCTTTATTTAATAAAATAAATTGTACAATATATTATCCAATAAAAAAAATAACAACTCCTTTTGAATTTTTATTAAGTGAAATACCAAAAGATTTAATTAAGCCAATGAATAAATTTTTTTCAAATCAAATATCTTTAAAAGATTCAGAAAAAGAAGTATATATAATAACAATGATTGTATCTTATATAAATGAGCATTTATATTTTAAACCAAAATATATTTCAGATGATTTAGTAAAAAAGTTAAAATATTCAAAAGATGAATTTCTCTCTTTAAATTTCGTAGAAATATTTCCTAAGATTTATTCAAAATGTTATAATTATTTATTTCAACTTTATTTATCAGATGGAGTTGATTATGTAAATTTTAAAGAATTTTGTCTTCAAGATAAATTTAAATATATTTCTTTGTATGAAATGAAAGGAGATGCAATTTCAACTCAAAAAGGAATTCAATTATATATTCAATTAGAAAAAATTAATATAGATAGAATTTTAAAAAGAAATAAAAGTTTTAGTAGTAAAACAGATGATAAAGATAATAATTTAGCTGGAACTTGTTTTTTTTTTACAAATAAAACAGGGAAAATAACTTCAATTAGTAGAGGGTTTGAAGATTATTTATTTTTAAATTCTAATGTTCTTACAAGATATAAAATTAATATTTTAGAAATATTTAAAATTGGGAAATTAAAAAAAAAAGGTAGTTTTGAAATTGATTTACTAAGTATTTTAAATAATATTAATGATAAATTTATGAGAGAAAATGGACAAATTACAGAAGATGAGTTTTCTAAAATTATAATTAAATTAAGAAATTTTCAAGAAACAATTTTAAAAGTTAAATTTGATTTTATTGTAAATGGAGTTTATGAACAAAGAAAATTAAAAGTAGCATTAAATAAAGAAAAAAAATTTTATATTTTTTCAATAGTAATAAAATTAAAAGAAACAAAAACTTCATTTCAAGAAAGTAGTATAATTTACTTAGAAAAATTAATTCATCAAAATCTTAAAAAAATAGTTTTAAATCCAAATAACAAAAATAATAATAAAGAAAATTTTGAATCTTCAACTTTAACAAATATAGAAGAAATGACTTCAACCCCTCAATCTTTTGATAAAGAATCTAGATTTTGGTTTTTATTAAAAAAAGTAAAAAATGTAAATAAATTATGTATTATATTACTTAAAAAATATTTTAAAATTTCCCTTTCTGAAGTAAGAAGTAAAGAATCAAATAATGAAATAGAAGATGAAAAAACAATTAAAGATAAAGAAGATAAAGAAATATTAAATTATAATGAAATGTCTAAAAAAAGTTTAAAAGCAAGTTTTATGATTAAAATAGATTCATTTTCTTTTTCACAACAATATCTTCCTTCAATAATATCATTTATATTTTATGCAGCATTTATAATAATGTTTAATTTTAAAATAAGAGAAATATTAAATTTAAAAAAATATGTTTTAACTTTTGGAGAAGGAAATATGTATATTCAAATAGTAAATCAAATTTCAATTAAAGTTTTATTAATGCAATATATGGCAAATGGACTTCAAAATGAAATGATAAATGGAAAATATAATAATAGTTGGGAATATAATAATGAACAATTATCCAAAAGATATCAAGAATATATTATTTATCAAACAAGATATAATGAATTTCTTTGTAAAGATGATAAAGCAAGAAAAAATATTTATCCTTATTTAAATGTAAAAGGAAATTATTCTATTCCTTTTATTAATGGAACAAAAACTTTTAATGAAAAAAGTATATTTGAATGTTTAATTCATGTTATTTTACATCCTATTAAATTTGGAGGAAAAATACCAGTTATATATAATAATAGTGATTATTATTTTAATAATGAAATGATTAATAATTCAGAATTTGATGATGGCGATTATTTTGTTAGAGCTTTAGCTTATATTGAATTTTTAGAAAATTATTCTTTATATTTTACTTATATTGCAAGTGAATGTCAAAATAAATTTTTTCATAAATTAATAGCAGATGAAATTTCTCTTCAAAAAAAAATTTCAATCATTGTTTTATTAGTTTCAATTACTTTTTCTATTTTTACCATTCTTCAATTTTTTTTATTTTTAAGAAAAACTTCTGTTCTTTTTACTAATTATTATTTAGGTTATATAAGATTACGTTTTTTTAATAATTATATTAATTTAAAAATATCTTTTATTTTAGATTATATTGATAATTATTCAAGAGCCAATAATATTCATTCTAAAATAGATGATATTGAAATTGTTCAAAATAATATTGAAGAATTTATTTTAAAAAATATTATGACTGACCAATATGATAAATATAAATCTATTAAAGTTCAACCAATTCAACTAAAAAATTTTTCTTATCAAGAAAAAGAATACAAAGAATTTGAAAAGGAAATAATGGAAAATAAAAATCAAATGAATGAATTATCAAAAAATTTTTCTGAATCCAAAATAGTAGATTCACCAAAATTATTTAATATATTAAAAAAGCAAACATCATATAATTTATCTAAATTACAAAAAAAAAGTGTTTTTAATTCAAATGTAAATATTCGAAAAGTAAAAAGAAATTCATTACAATTTAAAAATCAAAATGATTTTTTTCAAAAAAAAAATAGTTTTATGGTTCCGGGTAAAGAAGATAGAGAAAATTCAACAAATAATAAAAGTACTTCTTCAAATAATAATCCTACATATTCTAATGTATCAAATGTTTCAAATGTAACTAATAAATCAAATGTTAATTTAATTAATTCTACTTCAAGATCTAATAAATCTTCATTAAAATTATTAAATGAAAGTAAGAATAATAATATGAATAATAATAAAAGTATTTCTAAAAATCAATTAATTAACTCTGAAAAAGAGAAAAATTTACAAAAAAAATATTTATCTACTGGAAAAACTTTATTAGAAAAACCAATATTATATTTTAATTTCCTTCTCTTTTTATTTATTATGATAATATGTTTTATATCAATTGCTTCAATACAAATATTATTATCAATAAAAATAATAAATACAACTAAATCAGTAACTCAAACTGAAAATGAAATATTTTTATATTTAAAATATAATACTCAAATAGTATTTTTATATGGATTAATGATATTAAAAAATGAGCCAATAATATTTGATTATAAAGCAAATAAATATACTTCAGATTGTCATAATGCTAATGAAGAAATGATTGATTCTAATTTACATAATGTTTTTGAAGAATTACAAATATGTTATTTTTCAATTAAAACAAAATTAGATGCTATTCCTTCCGGAATAATAAATAAACATTTAGTTTTAGTGAAAAAAATTCATACTAAATTTTTTTCTAATAAATTTTGTGAAACTTTTGCAAAATTTATAATAGAAAATAAAGATAATGATTATATTAAAGAATTATCTTATTTAGTTGATGATACTTATGATTCTTTATATTATGATTGTTCTAATTTAGGAAATGGAATTAATTCTGAAGGATATAATAGTGCAATTGATACTATTTCAAATACTTTAATAAGTTATTATGAAGATTTTATTCATGAAAAAAGATCTGAAAAATCTAATTTTGAAAGATTAAATGATCCTTTTTTTTTGACTTGTATTTTGGAAACTATGAAAATAACTAGAAAATTATCTGTCATATATTTTATTCTTTTTAGTAAAGATTTTGATAATTATAGAGTTTATATTATTAAAATTGAATCTTTATTATTTATAACACAAATTATTGTTATGTTAATAATTACTATCTCTTATATTATTCATTTAAAAAAATTTGAAAGTGAAACTGAAAAAGTTGATTTTTTTAATAAGTGTTTAATTAATTCAATTTTATATAAATAAAAAAATGTATATTGTAAGATATATATATATTTTTTATTTTATAGCGAATATTTATTAAAAATTTAATTTTTTAAAAAATGTTTTGAAAAAAATAATTTGTATATAGAAAATAAACTCCATTCTATAGGATTACATTATATAAATAATCTATTATAAAAATCATTAATTAATCTTTAAAATACATAATATTAAAATTAATTTAATTTAATTTATAATTAATTAAAAATAAATCCAGAAAGTAAAAAAGTTTTCTCATAAAAAAAAATAATAACAATCAAAACAAAAGCTCAAAATATATAATTCCTCCAAAAAAAATCTATTATACAAAAAATGTCATATGAAAACCAAATTGAGGGAATTAACGATGCATCAAACCAGGAAAAAAATTCAGAAATAGAAGTAGAAGAAGATAAAGAAAATAATCAAAAAATGTCAATTCCAGAAAATCCAATTCAAAACGTACATAATTTAGATAATAAAGAAATGCGAAATAGATTATCAGAATTTCCAAATAATATGTATGTTAAAGATTCTCAATATAATACAAATAATAATTTTAATCCTGGAATAATGAGTACAGGTCATTTTATGCAAAATATAGATTTAAGATGTGATGATCATAAAAATAAATTTAATATTGATATTCAAGCAACAAGATTTTGTTCTAAATGTAAAGTTTTATGTTGTGATACTTGTGTCATTGATTTTCATAATGATCATATTAATTTTGCTAAAACAAGAATAGAAGATTATTTCAGAAATGCTAAATTACATTTAGATGATTTAAGAGCTAAAGTTAATAATTCTATTAGATTTAGAGTTAATTATCAAGAAATTGATAAAATTATTTCTAATCATGAAAAAATTCTTGAAAGTTATTTTAACAGAAGACAAAATAAATTAGAAGATTTAAAAAAAAAAATTGATTTTATTTTAGAAAAAGATAATGAAATTCATAAAAAATTAAATGAAAATATTAATGTTTTTTATAAAGATGAATGCTCAAATAGAATGAATCATCCTTTAAAAGAAAATGAAAAATTATTACAAAATATACAAAATTTTTTAAATGAATGGGATTCCCTTTCTAAAACTGAAAAAGTAGAAGTTATTAAAAGTGATCGAATTGAATTATTTGAAAAAGAAAATTCAGAAAATTCTGAAATGATAAAAAATGCTACTGAAGCTTTTAAAGGGAAATCTAAAGATATTGATAAAAAAATTAATGATATTTTAAAAGATTTAAATTCAAGTGATAAATTTGATGAATTTGATAGAATTATTAATGACATTCAAAAAAATATCATTCAATCACACGAAAAAATTAATAAATTAAAATACGATGATTTAATTATTCAAAAAGTTGAAGATATTGTTAATCAAAAAAATATAATTCCTGAAAATAAAAATAATTATATTCCTCAAAATCAAAATCAATATCAAAATCAAAATAATAAACCTTTTATAATAAATGATAATAAAGGTTATTCAAGTAATGCTCTAAATAATAATATGGGTTTCCAAAATAATAATAATAATTTTTTTAATAATAATGAAAATGATGGTTTTCCAAAAGATAATAATTCTAATATGTATCGAAAAGAAAAGACAAATAATTTGGAAAATAATGTTGGTTATTCAAGTAATCAAAATAATAATTATATGTTTCCTCCAAATTCCAACAATTTAAATAATAATGGAAATGATTTTCAAATTATAAAAAATTCTCAAAACGTAAACCAAAAGCATGATATGCAAAATGAAGAATATGAATTGTTCATATTTTTAAAAATCCATTCAAACTTTTTAATAGTATTTAACCCTTCAAATGGATTTCAAACATTAAAAGTAACAAAAAGTAATTTCCAAAATCCTTCAGAATCCTTTATAAATTTCCCAGATAATTCCAAATATATTAATTTAGATAGTTCAGTATTATTAACAGGAGGATATATAAATAGAACATTATCAAATTTATGTTTTTTAATAATAGTGGGAAAAATACCAAATTCATTAGAATATGAATTAAGTATAATGCCATATGGAAAAATGTTAGAAGCAAGAGAAAGACATAATATAATATATTTAAAAGACAGAAAAATAGTTTTAGTATGTTCAGGTTTCTTCAATAAAAGAAGTGAATATTCAGAAATAAATATATCTGAATGGAAATCTGCAGGAGAAATGAATGAAGTAAGAGGAAATGCTACTATTGCATATATAAATAATAGATATGTTTATGTTATTGGAGGTTATAAAATATTAGACAATAAAACAGGTGCTTATCTTGGTAATTGTGAATATTTAGATTTTAATAATTTAAACATTGGTTGGAGACAAATTGAATTTACTAATATGAATATTCAATTAAGTGCTATGGGTGTAATTCCAATTAGTAATAATCATTTTATTTTATGCGGTGGATTTGATGGGACTCAATATAAAAAAGAAGTTTACAAAGTAGATTGTACTGATCCTAGTAATGTGAGTATTAGTAAAATGAATGTTGTTTTACCTGGAAGCTACATTTTTCTACATAATACTTTTACTTTTATGAATAATTTCTATTATAATGTTGAATTAAGTGGAAATGCTGTTGAATTTAATATGGATAATTTTGAATTTAGATGTATAAAACCTAATTCTTAAATTTTCAAGTTTTAAGGTGATTATTTTCAATATTAGAGAAAAATAATAATTTTAAATGAGAACACTTTTTATTCTAAATTTTTTTTTTTTTAAATTATTCTATTATTATAATTTATATTCTATGAAAAAAAAATATATAATTATTTTCGAAGTCTTTTAAGTATATCTTTAATACAAATGTTTTTTATTTTTTTTTCTGTACTTTGTTTTGATTTGGATTTTGATTTAGAAGTATTATAAGTATAATTTATATTATTATTTTTAAATAAATTCTTACCAACACTTGTGGAAGTTGTTTGATAAGAATAAATTTTTGAATGTCTTGAACCATTAGAATTTATACTTATATTATTTATTGTGTTTATACTATTTTTATTTGTTTTTAAATTATTTTTATAGAGATCACCTAATTTTATTGAATTTATTTTATTTCTTTTATGACTGATTGTATATAAATTAATATCACTTTTACCATAATTATGATAATTTAAATTATGAAGATTTAGTTTTTGCATTTTTTTCTTTGAATAATTTTCATGAGTTTTTTGAATAGTTTCATAATAATAATTATTTAAAAAATCCTTTTTTTCTTTTAAATGATTTTTTTTTCTTTCACTTTTATTAAACATATGAAATAATTTAGTAGAATTATTTAAATAATGAGGTTTTGAAATAGATTTTTTATGATGAGAAGAAGGAATAACAATCATATTAAAATTATAAACAGTATTTTTTATAGTTATATTATTTGGTTTTTTTTTTGAACTTATTCTATGATATTTTCTTGTTAAAGAAGAAGAAAAAGGAATTCTCATTGAATGTAAATTTGAATAATCACTAATATTACTTAAATTATTTAAATTAGAAGTTATTGTTGAATTATTTATTATTGGTTTAATTATTGATTTATTCTTTGGGGAAAATACTAATATATTATTCGATTTTTTGCTTGTTTTTATTTGAGATATTATCTTTTTTTGTGTTATTGTATTTGGTTCTGTCTTTGATATTTGTTCTGAAAAATCATTATTATTTATTTTTTGTTTTAAATGATGTCTTTTATGGAAATTTAATGTTCTAATTCCATCTACTATTATTTTTCTGTTTTTTGATTTTTTATTATTATTTAATATTTCTGTGTTAAATGCTATTATTTGTTTATTTTCATCTTTTTCTTTTCTTTCTTTTTCTTTCTTTAATATTTCATTTTTTAATTCTTTTTTTATTTCTTTTTCAATTTTTTCATTTTTATCTTCTAATTTCAAATCTTTTTCATTTTTTTCTTTTTCTTTGTTATTGCATTCATTTTCATTGTTGTTATCATAATCAATAGTGTTTTTATCAACATCAATTTGAATATATTCAATTTCATTTTCATTATAATTATTCCTATTAAATTCCTTAATAGTAAAATTATTATCAAAAATTTGTTTTCCCAAAAGATAAAAAGGATGTTGTTTAATATCTTTAATGGTAATTCTTTCCTTAGGATTAGTGACTAAAATTTTTTGAATTAAATCTTTAGAATTTCCTTTAACATATTTAGGAAATTCCAATTTACATTCTAATATTTTTTTAAACAATTGGTCATTATCATTATCTTCAAAAGGTAAAAACCCACATAACATAGCATATAATATAATCCCAGTGCTCCAAATATCAATTTTAAATCCATCGTAGTTTTTTCCAGCAATCATTTCAGGAGAAGCATAACAAGGGCTTCCACAAGGAGTAGATAATAATTTATTTTTATCTTTATAATAATTAGATAAACCAAAATCTATTATTTTTAAAATATGTTCTTTAGTTAATAATAAATTTTCTGGTTTTAAATCTCTATGAACCATATTTAAAGAATGAATATATTCTAAACCATTTATTAATTGATAATAAAAAAAAGCACTTTCTTCTTCACTTAATCTTCTTTTTTTAACTATATAATTAAACAATTCTCCTCCTTCACAATATTCCATTACACAATAATAATTATTTGAACTTTCAAATATTTCTGTTACTAATATTACATTTATGTGATTAAATTTTGTTAACATTTCAAATTCTCTATTTATTCTTATTTTATCATCTTTATCATGTATTTTACTCTTTTCTAATATTTTTATTGCCATTTTTTCCATTGTTGGTAAATATATTCCTAATTTTACTCTACCAAATGTTCCTTGACCTAATGTATTTTTTATTAAGTAATTTCCTATTTGGAAATCTTTTTCAGTTTTTTCTATTTTTTTTTCTTTTGAATTATTTAGCGATTGCAAACTCATTAAATTTAAAATAAATATTTTATTGAAGAAAAATAATTGAAAATTTTAAAAATTTTTTTTTAAATTTTATTTAAATATATATTTAAATTAATTAAATTATATGGAAATGTATTATTTATTATTATTAGGTTTGAATTAAGGAAAATAGAGAATTTAAAAAATTTTACATTAATTAAGTGGATTAAAATATAAAAAATTTGATTAATTTATATTATTTTTATTTAAGTTAATATACTTCTTTCTTAAAATATAAAATGTAATAATTAATCTATTTATTTAATAAATAAAAAAAACAATATAAAAGAATAAATGGGATGTTTGTATTGTTGTAACAATAACAATAAAAAAAAACTGAACAACAAAGATAAAATAGATTTATCTATTTTAAACAGTACAAATGATTTTATAAATACAATCCCAAGTAGTTCAATTGATTATACATTAAAAATTGAACATCGTTTTATTTTTGACGTCAGTTTGGGAGAAGGAACTTTTGGATTTTCAATGAAAATTATAGAAAAACCTACAAAAAAAGTTTATTCTTTAAAAATTCTTCCAAAAGATATTCTAATTAATTTTCCAAATATAAATAATATTAGAAATTATTATGAAAATAACAGAAAAATTTTAATTGACTCTTCTTATATAAATAGAATATTAAATACATATGAAAATGAAGATAATATCTTTTTAATTAGAGATTTAGCTCCTTTGACTTTAAAATCAAAAATAAATAATTCAAAAATTCCTTTTCAATTAAAAGAAGTTAAAAATATAATGTTTCAATTATTTAAATGTATAAAATATCTTCATAGTAATAATATTATTCATGGAAATATTAAACCAGAAAATATATTAATATTTGAAAAAAATATTATTAAATTAGAAGACTTTTCTCATTTTTTAAATTTTCAAAGAAATAAATCAATAGAAAATTACCTTTATATTTCTCCAGAAATAATAGAAGAAATCCCAAATGAAAAATGTGATGAATGGTCATGTGGTGTTATAATGTATTATTTATTATGTGGAAAATATCCTTTTAATGGGAATTCAAATAAAGAACTTATAAATAATATTCTAAACAATGATTTTGAACAAAGAGATGAATTTAATAAATTATCCTCTGAATCAAAAGAATTAATTACTAAATTATTAACTCATAATCCTAAATATAGAATCAATGCTGAAGATGCCTTATCTCATAAATTTTTTGAAAAAAATGATGAATTTTTTTTATTAAATTCTGACAGTAGTAGTAGTGAAAATGAAAAGAAAAAAAATATTAATTGTAATAATATTAATACATTAATAAAAATTTACTTTATTTTTATTATTATTTTTGGCATCGAAGAAAATTTTGATGAGTTATTTGTGAATTATATTTTAGGAAATGATAATCTTATTGAAAATGAAAAATGGAAAATATTAAAGTTTTTATCTGATAATTTAATTAGTTATGAAGAAGAAGATATTAGACATATTATTAATTATCTTTATAATAATAAAATTTATTTATTTGGAGATAACATAAAAATAATATTTCTTTATTTTGCTGTAAGTAAAAGAGATAAAAGTCAAACTGTAAAAATTAAATATATAATAGATTCTTTACAAAAATTAATTGAAAATATAAATTGTGAGAATTTGAAAATTCCTTCAGAAATTATAGATAAAAATTTAACATTTGAAGAATTTAAATATGTAATTAGTAATAATTTATAATAATTGAATATAATTAAATTATAAATAATGTGTTGAAAAATTATTCAAAGAAAAAATATAGTAATATATACTAATTAATAATATATTATTTATATAAAAAAGAAACTTTAGCATCAATAATATCATTCATTGGATTAACAGGCATAATAAAAACAGATCTAAAATTTCTATCAGATAAACTATTTTTTTCAGTATCTTTACTAAAATTATTAGGTTTTTCTTTATTAAAAGAAAATAATATTCTATCATTATCATTTTTAAAATCAAAACTTATACGTCTAATTTTTTTATTTTTTTTTTCAAAAGAAAATAAATTTTGAGTTAATGAATGTTCTGAATTAAATTTACTTTTGTCAAAAAATGAATTATAATTACTTTTATCAGATTTTATTGACATATTATTTTCTAAAACCTTATTATTATTTTTATATGAATTTTCACTATTTAAATTATCTTTGATAATATTTGAATTTGATTTTATTCTTGGAGATAAATGTCCATTTAAAAAATTATATTTTATTCTTAATGAAAAAGCATCATCATTATCTTTTTTTTCTCTATCAAAAATACTTTTAAATTCTTTTATTTTATATTTTGAAGAATTTGTTATTAAAAAGTGATTTTTTTCTTTATTTTTTATATTATCTGTTGTTGAACTTCTTTCACCTAGTAATTTTTTAATCGAATCTTTAAGTTTTTTATCTTTGTTTATATTATTTTTATTTTTAAAACTTATATTACCTAACATTAAATATAAATCTTTTAATTTTTTTTTTCTATTATATTTTTTCTCATCATCTTCTTTATTTTCTAATATTTCTTTTTGATTATTATTTTTATGTAATTCTTGTAATGGAATTAACAATTTATTATTTTTAAACTTTAATAATTTTATTAATTTGTTTATTTCTTTTTCTTCGTTATCATCGATGTAATTTAATTTTTTCTTTTGTAAATTTTTTAAATAATTGTTTGGTGAATTTTTATTATTTTTAAATTGTTGATATAAATTATTATTATTTAGAACTCTAAAACCATTTTTTTTATTTTTATATAATTGATTATTATCTTTTCCAGAAAAACGACTACTTGAATCATTTTCATTTTCATTTTCAACTTCGATTATTGTTTTATCATCTTTACTTGTATTATTTTGATTTTTTATTAATTCATTGTTTTCGTTTTTTGATTCTTTTTCTTCTTTTTGATTTTCATTTTTATTTTCAAAAATATTTTCTTTTTCTTTTTCTTTTTCATTTTCTTCTAAAATTTTTTCTTCTGTATTATTTTTATTATTTGAGTGAAATTTTCTTTTTTGAATTGGTGATAAATTTAAATCATTTTTTTTATTATTGATTAAATGTTTTAATAAATGTTTTTTAATGTTTTTATTTTTTTTTTGATGATTTGAATCTTTTGGTTTGGGATTTTTATTTTCTTTTTTAGAATTATTTAAACTTAATTTTTCTAAAATTAATTTAGCTCTTCTATTTTTAAAATATTCATCTCTTTTTTTTTTTAATTCTTTTTCAGAAGGAATATGACTAATACTTGGTTTAATGATTTTTTGGGAATTAGAATATTTAAATGAAGAAGAAGGAGACAAATTATTTTTATTATTATTTAAATACATTGTTTTACTTATATAATTATTTGATTTATTATTTATATTGCTTTTTTTTTCAACAACTAATTCATCAATTTTCATTTTATTATCATTAAATAATTTTTTATAACTTAATTTTTTATCTAAAATATTTATACTATTTTTTATTTTATATTTTTTATAAGGAAAATTATCTGTATTATTTAAACTTACTTTTTCATCATCTTCTTTTTGACTTTGAGATACATTTGTTATTTCTTCATTACCACTAAAATTAATTGATTCTATTTTTTTGTAAATTTTTTTTTTATTCGTTTCTTCATTATCTTCATTATTCTTATTTTTAATTTTTTCTTTATCTTTATTTTTTTCATCTATATTTTTATTACTATTATGTCTAATTAAAGCTTTTTTAATTATTTGATTTTTTACATCTTCATTAATATAAATATTATTTTTCTTTTGAGATAAACAAGAATCATCAAAATTAATATTAGATTTATTATTATTAAAATTAACATCATCTGCAAAAGTTATTATTTTTTTTCTTTCAGGTTGAATAGTTTTAATTATTTTAATATCAGAAAATGAATCATCATCATCTGTAATATTATTAAAACTTTTATGAGATGAATCCATTGAATTATTTTTATTTTTTCTATCAGTTATATTTATTGGATTTTCTTTTTCTAAATATATTTCTTTATAACTATCTTTATTTCTTAATTTTTTATATGAACCATCTTTTAATTGAATAGTAGAATTTGATATATTAAATGACTTTGAATCATTTTTATCTAAACTTTTTTTTTCAGTTAAAATTGACATTTTTTTATTTATAAAAAATAAAGCTAATTTTAAATAATACTATTATAAAAATAAAAATAATATATTGATTAAAAATTTATTCATCATTATTTATACAAACAAAAAATAAGTACATGGACTATATATTAATCACTTTATTAAAAAATGTTTTCTATAATATTTTCAAACAATTAATATTTGATTAACTTGTGAAAGAACAAATAGAAATAAAATTTTTTCTATTATCTTCTATTGCATTTACTGCAAATAAAGTAAATTCATTATTTAAAATTGCATTTCTCCTTTCTTGATGAAAAGCTTCATCTGTAATTTGAAAAACGACACTTAATATTGGATCTTGAAATATATCAATATTAAAAAAACATTTTTTATATTTTTGTAATAATTCTAATCTCTTATTTAAAACTAATTTACCTATGCTTTCACTAGATAAAATATTTTCTTGACTTTCACTACTTAATTGATTTTTTTCTAATAAATTATTTTCTTCAAATTTAATTTTTAATTCTTCTTTCCATTCTAATTCTTTTATTGGTTCTAATTTATTTAAATATTCTATTGTATCATAAAATAATTTACTTCCAGTTTTTAACAATATTTTTTCATTATATTTTGAATTCTTTGGTATTAAATATTCATAATCTCCTTCTTTAATAATATATTGTGTTAATTCTTTTAATTTAATTGCATAATCTTTTGGATTTGTTCTTACAAAATTTATTTCTTTTAACATTTTTAATTCATATGATGAATTATCATTTGTGAAATTTTCTGTTGATTTATTATAATTTGGAGATGTAATATTTAAGTTTTTGTTTCTTGATTTATAATCTAATAATGTTGAATTACATATTCTTTCATTTGAATCTGAAATTCCTAAATTATTGATATTTATATAGTTTTGTCTTATATTTTTTGTATTCATACATACACAATTTCCCATTATTTATTTTATTTTTTTTGTTATATTTTTTTTTGCATCTTTCAACAATAATTTATATCAATTTTTTTTTATATTAATTTCAATATTAAAATTTTATATATGACATTTAATTAATAATATACTTATCAATATAGAATATTATTTAAAAAGATTAATAATATTAATTATTCTTTAACTCCATTTTTTTATATGATGAAAGTAATTATTTAATTTACTTTGATTATCTTATAAATTGTTATTTTTATTTTATTAAATAAATGAAAAAAAAAAATTTCTATTATACTATTCCACCCTTTATTAGATATTATCTTACAGCAATTATTGTGGTTGCTTTTAATTTAAAATACAAAAAAAGAATGAAATTTAAATTAGTTGATTATCTTTCTTTAAATTATAAAAAAGTATTTCAACAAAATCAATATTGGAGATTATTTACAAATATTGTTGTTATTAATAGATTATCTAGACATTTAATATTCTTTTGTTTGTTCTTTTATATTCATTTTGAAAGAATAGAACTTAGAGCAATAAAACTAAGGAAATATGCAGAATTTTTAATGATGATTTTTTATTTATTAGTTTTTATAAATATTGCAAATATTATTTATTATTATTATGAAAATAAATCATATAATACTTTAGCTTATCAATTACTTAGTGCAGTTGTTTTTATAAATTGCCAAAAAAACCCTCATAAATTAGTAAGAATATATAGAATGAGAGTTAAAAATTATTTTTTTCCATTCATACAAATTTTAATCCATATAATTGAAAATAGAAGTATATTTGAAAATTTGATAGGATATTTAGCAGGTTATTTATATTTATATTTAAAAGAAGATTTACCTGTTCAAAAAAATATAGATCTATTAATTACTCCTAAATTTTTAGAAGATTTTGTTAAAGATAATATGTTCTTTGATATTAATGAATATATTAAAACAAAACCAAATACTCATCAAAAAAGAGCTAATTATTATAATAAAAATAGAAACAGAAATAATGAAATAATTAACGACAATGATGATTTTGAAGAACCTAAATCAAGTAACTTATGTAATGATGACAGTGATGACTCAGATATAGATACAATTAAAAAGAAAAGAAAACCAAATTTCACCTATATTGAAAATCATTAATAATAGAAAATATTTTAACATTTAAATATCTAATTCTTTAATTCTAAAATAATTATTTTTAAATTTATAAAATCCCACAAATTTTTAATAAAAACTTCTTCTAAAAATAAATGAAATTAGAAATAAAGCAAATGAAATAAATGAAAATTTAATTTAATTTAATAATAGATTTGTTCAAAAAACATAAATCAGATAATAAATTTCATGCTGATATTTTGAATGAGTTTGATTTAGATTAATTTAATAAAAAACAAAAGCTATATAATTAAAAATAATAGGAATGAATCAATATAATTAAATTAAAAGATGAATGGATAAAAGAAATATTTTTAATAAAAAAATAAAAGTAAATTAATAAAAAAATGGATAATTAATATAAAATTAATTGGGATAAAGTTGAGAATTAATTTTATAAATTAATCATTAAGAATATAATTTCAAAACAAAAAAAAAAAAAGAATAAAATAAATTAATTAATTAAAATGGAAAAACAAGAAACAAGAATACGAAATATAATATTTGATATGGATGAAAACAATAAAAAATGTGCAGACTGTGGAAAAGAAGAAGTTTCATTTGCTTCAATTAACAATGGAATAACAATATGTAATATATGTGCAAACGAGCATAAAAAATTAGGAAGTTCAATATCATATTTAAGAGCTTTTAATCAAAAATGGGATGATTATTTATTAAGTTACATTAAAGCAGGAGGAAATACAAGATTTAATCAATTTGAAAAAGAATATAAAATTAATTCAATGGAAATAGAAAATAAATATAAAAGTAAAGGATGTGAATATTATAGAGAAATATTAAGAAGTGAAGTTTTATCTTATGATCCTCCTGATAATATTAATGTTATTTCTGCTTGTCAAATATTAGAAAATATTGAAAATAATTACCCTGAATTTGATAATTATACTTTTGTTAAACATGTTGATTTAGATAATTTAGAAAAAAAATATGGGAAAAAAAAAGAAGAAGAAAACAATTATTCTATATATAATTCATTAACTGGATTTTTTGGAAATGTCTCTCAAAAAATAAATGAATATACTGGAAATTTAAGTGAAAAAATTTCTGAAATGAATATTAAAGATACTATTTATGAAAATACTTCTTATGCTTATAATTCTGTTGTTAATGCTGCTGGAAATACTACTGAAAAACTTAAAGGATTTATTAGTGGGTTAGTTGGAGAAACTAATCAAAATAATAATGATTATTATCCTACTATTGAAGATGTTAATCAAAATAATTATGAAGAAAAAAATGACAATATTAATTAAAAATCATTTATTTATTAATTAATTTATTTATTGAAAATTATAATTTTTTTTGATAAATTAAGACAATAAAACAAAGAATAATTATAAATATTTTAAATAAATGGACAATATTCATGAGCAAGAAAAAGGTTCATTTGAAAATTTTATGTTTCTTTTTTCAAAATTATTCAACGAAACAAAATATAATCTTCAATCATTAAATAAAAGATTTGAAAGTTTAGAAAAATGTATGAATAATGTTTGTATTTTAAATACTGAAGAACCATTTAATGAAGATGAAAATGAAGAAGATGAACCAATGGAAATTACTATGGCTGATTTAGATTTAATTGAAAAAGAATTTTCACCTGATAAAAAAATAAAGGAAAAAGAAAAAAAAAAGAAAAAAAATATTCCTATGAAAAAAAATACTCCTAATAAAAAAATTAAGAATGATAAAGTGAATGTTAAAACAATTATTAATAATATGAATGATGAACTTTCTGAAAATGATTCTTTTTATAAACAAGAAAAACAAAGTGATAGTGGCTCTGAAGATATTAAAAATTTTAAAAAAGATAATAAAATTCCTACAATATTATTCGCGCCAGAACAAAAAATTACTAAATATAAAGAATTTCTTGAAATGAAAAAAAGGAAAAAAGAAGACGAAGAAAAATTAAAAAAAAATATCTCATCAATAGAAAATATATTAGGATTTAAAAGAAAAAAAGAAAAACAATAAATAATAAAACAATTAAAAATAATTAAAAATAAACATTAAAAAAAATAAAAAAATCTTAAATCAATTAAAAAAAATATATTAAAACAAAAATAAATATCTAAAAAAAAAATTAAAAACATAAAAGTCGGAAAAGAAAAAAAAAATGTCAGAACCTCAAAAAGATGAAAACGGATACGATATAATACCTTGTAAAATAGTATTAGTAGGTCAATCAGGAGTAGGAAAAACTAACATAATAACTAAATATGTAAATAATGAATTTTCAGAAGAAACAGAATCAACAAACGGAGCAAGTTTTGCAAGTAAAGAAATATCATATGATAATTTAAAACAAACATTAAAAATGGAAATATGGGACACAGCTGGACAAGAAAAATTTCGTTCATTAACAAGATTTTTTTATAAAGATGCAGCAATTGCAATTTTAGTATATGATATAACTAGAAAAGATTCTTTTGATGAATTAAAGGATTATTGGTATAGTCAAATAAGTCAATTTGCAGGGAAAAATATAAGTAAAAATAATATATATATATCTTATATAATAATCTTATTTTTTTAATTAATTAGAATTGGGTATTGCTGGAAATAAAAGTGATTTATATTTTAAAGAAGAAGTTAGTGAAGAAGAAGCTAGAAAATATTCTAATGAAATTAATGCTATTTTTAGATTAACTTCTGCTTTAAATGGTTCAGGAATTAGTGAGTTATTTAAAGCTGTTGGAAACTCTTTTTTAGAACCAGAATATCAAGATATTTTAGAAAAAGAAAAAATAGAGGAAAATAAATCTGGTATTACTAAAGGTACAGTTAAGTTAGAAAAAAATATTCATAATGATAATGTTACAGATGGTACAGGGGGAAAAGGAAAAAAAAAAAAATGTTGTTAATTATGGTTTTAAGAACGGTATTTTTTTTAGGTTTAAATATTTATGTTTTTTTTTAGACGAAAAAAGTTTTTTATTTTTTATAAAATTTTTGAGTCAAATTAATATATTTTAAATATAAATAATATGATTACAATAATAAATTTAATTAGAGGATATTATTAATTTATATATGATACTACCTTAATATTACTTTTTTTTCTATCAAAAAATGATTATTTAAAAATTGATTATAATATAAATCTTCATAAACATATAATTTAAAAACAATAAGATTAAAAGAAAAATACTCTAATTAATTTATTAACTTCTTTAACTAAAGCATTCAATTAATTAGATAAATATGCATCTTCATTAAATTATATTTCAATTTACATTGAAGTTATTATTAATTATGATATTAAATAATTTATTCAAAATTGATTATTTTTCAAAATTTATCAATATATATTAATATTAATATTAAGACTGATTTCTTGTTTATAAATTTGGGGATTGGGTATTGGGGATTGGGGATTGGGGATTGGGCCCAATCCCCAATCCCCAATCCC
>JAEEGK010001558.1_pt1 | contig 57674 bp, 49 predicted proteins | sample 8958771 | NCBI WGS metagenome assembly JAEEGK01 (sample SAMN16246547, study PRJNA631951) | gut metagenome | biome: gut microbiome; feature: rumen; material: SC-attached | host: Bos | place: Iran: Karaj | collected 2018-10 | reverse complement strand
CTGAGTCTTCCACTTAAGCATTGTAGGTGTGTATGCGGGAACATCATCAGTGATGAGATCCTCTCTGATAATAGCGATAACAAGACCTGCAGGTCCTACGTTCTTCTGAACACCGCCATAGATAACACCGTACTTAGTTACATCAACAGGCTCTGAAAGGAAACATGATGAAACGTCAGAAACAAGAACATGTCCCTTAGTATTGGGAAGAGTCTTGAACTTAGTTCCATAGATTGTGTTGTTCTCACAGATATATACATAATCTGCATCTTCAGGGATATCAAGGTCTGAACAATCAGGAATATAAGAGAAAGTCTTGTCTGCGCTAGAAGCAACCTCGATAGCCTCACCGTATTTCTGAGCTTCCTGGTAAGCCTTCTTAGCCCACTGACCTGTAACAATATATGCAGCCTTGCCGTTCTTCATAAGGTTAAGAGGAACTGCAGCGAACTGCTGGCTTGCGCCACCCTGTAAAAAGAGAACCTTATAGTTGTCAGGAATATTCATAAGATCTCTGATATCCTGCTCAGCAGTCTGAATAACCTCATCGAAAGTCTTGGATCTGTGGCTCATCTCGTTGATGGACATTCCACATCCGTTGTAATCAAGCATCTCTGCAGCTGCCTGCTTCAATACTTCCTCGGGTAACACTGCCGGTCCGGCAGAAAAATTATAAACTCGTGACACTTTTGTATCCTCCTGTGTTTTATCATATTAAAGCATTAAAAAGCCTCAATAATTTTATTCTATACGCAGATAAAAAAATGTCAATAACGTCATTCCATAATCATTGTTATTTTATTTTTTTAAATTAGTTTTTGGCCAAAAAATTATCTGCTCCTTTAATCATAAAAGAGCGGATAATTTAATAGTATAATATGACGGGAGTGCCTACTTCCGCGACATTCCACAATTGTTCGACTGATTCCAAAGGACAATTTATGCATCCGTGAGATCCGTTTCTTTTGAAAGTATCTCCTCCGAATTCTTCCTGAGTTCTCCATGTTGCGTCATGAATTCCGACGCCTTTATTAACTCCGAGCCAATAATTTACATAAGAAACATAATCGGTTCCTCTAAGATAAGTGTGATATCTTTTATTATAGACATTAAAAAGTCCTGCCGGCGTTCCTCTTCCTCTGTTGATATTTCCGGTAACCACGGGCATCTGCATATTAAGCTCACCGTTTACGTAATAAGAAAGAAGCTGCTCGCTCATATTTACTTCTATATAAGTATCACCGAGCTCACTCGCCGCATCATAAGAGGCAACAGAATCATAATAAGAAAGGGGTCTGCTCTCTTCAGCAGAGATATCGCCGGAAACATACTTATCAACGAGATAGTTAAACTCTCCGTTCACATCATAGAGACTTCCGTCACCTTTACTTCCCTTTTTGACCAAAATGCTTCCTTCATGAGTCTGTCTGTATCTCTCGATCAAGCTCTTTGTGCTGTGCGACCTTGCGATATTGTTCAAAGTATCATATATTTTCTTTTCACTAAGGATCGGACTTCCATTTGCATCACATACAAAACCGTTTAGTGTATACATCTCTTCTTCCGAAGGGAATGTTCTAACGGCTCTGTCTATGATAAACAATCCGCTTGCGGGGTCCGTAGACGATGTTTCCTGATTCAAATATTCATCAACCTCATCAGCCGTCACAAACCAATCAGATGCAACCGCCGGGCCGAAGCTTATCAGCTCACCTCCGATATCATAAGTGATACCGCAGGTCTGGAGTTCTTTTACCTTATCAAAAAGATCTATCGTAGCCCTCTGCTGTTCTGTAGCCTCAACCTCCGTATAACAGCCTTCCGTAGCTCCGAGATCGGCTGTATCTTCAAGATGAAGCATACAATGATATACGGTATTTACTATCTTTTCTTTATTGGGAACATCGGTTATACCGTTTATAAGAATATAACCGTTATCGCCCTTCTCAATATAGACATCATTACTTCCTATATCAGAAAAGATCTCCCAATCATTTACAAAACCAAGAAGCTTATCTTCATTAAGAGATACTCTCGGTTCAACTTTTACAATGAGATTTTGAAAAAGATTATAGCCCCAGAGAAAAGAATTCCGTGACTCAATAAAAGAATTAAGTGATTCGGTATAATCCGCATTAAAATCTACGGATTCCGCACTTATATAAAGCTCGGCTCCTCCGGCGTCAATTACATTGACGCCTTCGTATCCGTGCTTAGCAAGAAGTTCTTTATTTACTGTTTCAACACTCTTTCCTGTACAATAAACACCGTTTATCCAACAGCAGCAAGGAAAACCTTCACTGTAATAAAACGCAAGTGCTATGTACAAAGCTATAATGGCCGCCAGGTTTAACCAAAGCACAAGCCATATCCGCTTAAATTTTCTCTTCATCTTTTTTCCCCAACTTAAATGAAGTATTTATAAATATTATTTTTTCTTCGCAAGATCCTTGGCATCGAAAGCTTCACTGATAGAAGCGCCCGCGGGAACCATAGGGAACACCTTGTCGTCCTCTTCTATAACGCAATCGATCACTACAGGAACTTTTGAATTTAACGCTTTCTTCAAAGCATCTTCAACTTCAGACTTTTTAGTAATCCTGATCGCTTTGCAGCCAAGTGCCTCTGCAACCTTACAATAATCAACCTTATCGGAAAATACAGTCTGTGAGTAGTGCTTTTCATAGAAAAGAGTCTGCCACTGTCTTACCATTCCGAGAACGCTGTTGTTGATAATGATCTCAACGATAGGAATACCGTATCCGGAAGCGGTAGCAAGCTCGTTCATATTCATTCTAAAGCAGCCGTCGCCTGTGATATTTACACAAACCTTATCAGGCATGCCGACTTTGGCTCCGATACAAGCTCCGAGTCCGTATCCCATAGTACCAAGGCCTCCCGATGTAAGGAAGGTTCTGGGATTTCTGAATTTATAATACTGAGCTGTCCACATCTGATGCTGACCTACATCGGTCGAGATAATGGCATCACCCTTGGTAAGCTTATCTAAAGTTTCGATGATATAAGGACATGTGAGCTTATCCTTCTCATAGCTAAGAGGGAACTGCTTCTTGTAATCATCGATTTTGGAAACCCAATCGGAATGATCCATCTTGGGAAGAACTTTATTGATATCAGAAAGAACTTCCTTAAGATCTCCGACTATAGAATAATTGGTCCTGATATTTTTGTTGATCTCTGCAGCGTCTACATCAATCTGAAGGATCTTTGCTTTTGAAGCAAATGTCTTGGCGTTACCTGTAACTCTGTCAGAGAATCTCGCTCCGAGAGTAACGAGAAGGTCGCACTCACTTACACCGAAGTTGGCAGCTTTTGTTCCGTGCATACCGATCATTCCGGCATAAAGCTTATCTGTTCCGTCAAAAGCGCCTTTTCCCATAAGTGTGTCACAAACAGGCGCATTGAATTTGGAAACGAACTCCGCAAGCTCTTTGGACGCACCTGAAATAACGGCACCGCCACCTACATAAATAAAAGGACGCTTTGAAGCCTTGAGCATCTTAAGAACAGCATTTATATTTTCATCTGTATAAGATTTCTTAGGCTCTTCTTTTTTATCATTTTTAAGAGGCTTAAAGTCACAGGTCTTGGCTGTTACATCCTTGGTGATATCAACAAGAACCGGACCGGGACGACCTGAAGTAGCGATCTTAAATGCCTTTCTCATAGTGGAAGCAAGCTCTTTAATGTCTTTTACAATATAGCCATGCTTGGTGATAGGCATCGTGATTCCTGCAATATCAGCCTCCTGGAAAGTATCTTTTCCAAGAAGAGGCAGATTAACGTTACATGTAACCGCAACCATTGGAACAGAATCCATATATGCGGTAGCGATTCCGGTTACAAGATTGGTAGCACCGGGTCCGCTTGTCGCAAAACAAACGCCAACCTTACCCGTAGCTCTTGCATAACCGTCGGCAGCATGTGCCGCGCCCTGCTCATGTGAAGTTCTGATATGCAAAAAATCATTCTGCTGTTTGTACAGCTCATCGTAAATATTGAGAATACTTCCGCCGGGATAACCGAAAACGGTATCCACGCCCTGTTCTTTCAAACATTCCAAAACGATCTGTGAACCAGTAAGTTGCATTTCTTATATACCATCCTATTTATATATAATTATTTTGAAGTACCGGGAATCTCAAGGATTGCTCCTCTGTTTCCGCTGGTAACAAGCTCTCTGTATCTTGCAAGATAGCCTGTAGTGATCTTGGGCTCTCTGGGCTGCCATTTCTCTCTTCTCTTGGCGAGCTCTTCATCGGATACCTTAACATTAAGTGCATTGTTAGGGATATCGATGCTGATTATATCACCTTCTTCGATAAGAGCAATAGGTCCGCCGACTGCAGCTTCGGGAGAAACGTGTCCGATAGAAGCTCCGCGGCTGGCTCCCGAGAATCTTCCGTCAGTGATAAGAGCTACGCTTGAGCCAAGTCCTCTACCTGCGATCGCAGATGTGGGATTAAGCATCTCTCTCATTCCGGGGCCTCCCTTAGGTCCTTCATATCTGATAACCACAACGTCTCCTGCAACGATCTTACCTGTAAGGATAGCTTCGATAGCATCCTCCTCGCAGTCAAATACTCTGGCAGGTCCCTCGTGAACAAGCATCTCCGGAACAACGGCAGACTTCTTAACAACACCTGTATCGGGAGCAATATTTCCCTTAAGTACGGCAATTCCGCCTGACTCCATATAAGGATTCTCAATAGGCCTGATAACTTCGGGATTGAGATTCTTAACACCTTCAAGGTTCTCTTTCAAGGTCTTACCTGTAACCGTAAGAACATCAAGATTAAGAAGATTCTTCTTAACAAGCTCTGACATAACGGCAAGAACACCGCCTGCCTCGTTGAGATCCTCCATGTATGTGGCACCGGCGGGTGCAAGGTGACAAAGATTTGGAGTTCTGCTTGATACATCATTGGCAACTTCCATGTTGATATCAACACCTGCTTCATGAGCAATAGCCGGAAGATGCAGCATTGTATTTGTAGAGCATCCAAGAGCCATATCCATAGCCATAGCATTCATGAATGCTTCTTTTGTCATGATGTCTCTGGGACGAATGTTGTTCTTAATAAGATTCATTACAGCATAACCTGCGTGCTTAGCAAGACGGATACGTGCTGAATATACGGCGGGAATTGTTCCGTTTCCGGGAAGTCCCATACCGATCGCCTCTGTAAGACAGTTCATAGAATTGGCTGTGTACATACCTGAGCAAGATCCGCATGTGGGACAAGCCTTCTCTTCATACTCGCAGAGCTTTTCGTTTGTCATCTTACCTGCTGAGACACTTCCAACCGCTTCAAACATAGAAGAAAGTGATGTCTTATGACCGTCAACTCTTCCGGCCATCATAGGTCCGCCCGAAACAAATACTGTAGGGATATTTACTCTTGCAGCTGCCATAAGAAGTCCGGGAACGTTCTTGTCACAGTTAGGAATGCATACCATTCCGTCAAAAGCATGTGCTGTAGCAAGACATTCCGTACTGTCAGCGATAAGATCTCTTGTAACAAGTGAATACTTCATTCCGATATGTCCCATGGCAATACCGTCGCAAACAGCGATAGCGGGAACAACGACAGGCATTCCACCGGCTTCCGCAACCGCAAGCTTAACAGCCTCAGTAATCTTATCAAGATTCATATGACCGGGAACAATCTCGTTGTATGAACTAACAATACCGATAAGCGGTCTTTTTCTTTCTTCCTCGGTAAATCCGAGAGCATTAAACAAGCTTCTGTGAGGAGCCTGCTGTAAACCTTCCATAACTCTGTCACTATTCATAGCCATAACATTTCTCCTTTTTCTCACTTGATATATAGAATAAAATTCTCATTTTCATATAAAACATGAAGTGTATCCAGATAATCCCAATCAATGGTCTCATATGTCTGATAGAATTTCCAAAAATCATCACCGCTGTATCCGGGAGTCATCATATTCTTATCAAGAATAACACAATCCGAATCGGTAACATCCATCTTATTACAATTTATATCCCATCCAAACTTAAGAAGATACTGCTGATCACAGTCAAGCACAGCCATATTGTCTCTGATTGGAACATCGGCAATATACAGAATGTTGAACACTTCATTCTCTCGTCCGCCCAGCTGCATGCTGTACGAAGGACTAAAGAATCTGCAGACAAACACGAGCAGCATGAACGCCATCGGAAGATAGACGCCAAGTCCGCCGTACCACTTTCCGCTTTTTTCAATGCTCTCATTTTCGAGATGTAAAGAAGCATCCCAGTTTCCGGCCATTTTCTTTTTGTTGTACAGTCTTACCGTCACATTGATAAGCCTCTCCATTACAGTGCAAATGCATAAGGTAAAAATAAAACCGCTGTAGCTGAACACCCTAAGATAAGGCAATTTACGCTGAAGGATCAATACGATCGCTATAAAAAGCACATTTACTATAACAACAAGATTTATGACCGTTCTGCTGTATTCAAAATGCTTGAAACACTCATAAAAAAGACATCCCAAGCTTATAATAACAAAAATCAGAAGTACTGCTCCGCCTCTCGGTATCATGTATTCAAAAAGACTCATGATCCAGCCCGGGTATCTGGCCTTAAACTCTGCGGCACTGACACTCTGAATATAAGGCTGCGAAAGCATGTAATTAATTCCTGTTCCTGCCGCTTTAAACGGAGCATGAAGGAGCACACTTAAGTGAGACATTCCATAGAATCCGGAATCTTCGGCTTTCACCAAAAGGTTGGAACCGATAGCGAGCCAAATAATAAGATATAAAAAGAATGTGATGGCCGCCGCTACTATTCCCGAAATAACCAAGGAACGCAGCTTCTTATAATAAATATTATCCCCTATCTTGGTGTAAACATTCTTACTTCTGTATGCATTGATAACAAGAAAAAGAACTGCCGACAAGCCGACCGGGATAACCCAGTAAATGCTGCTGGGAACGGTATATAAACCGAGCACAAGCGCAATGGTAAGCTTGGCATAAGGGAACGTATCATCCTCACCGATTCTGCAAATGTCTCCGATAACATAGATTGCTATCAAAAAACATGTTGTCGCAAGTGTATATCCTCTTCCCTGAACACTGTACTCATTAACAATCTGCATTGCACTGTATAAGCACACCGCACCAAACGGAAGTCCGTGAGCGTAGTATCTTTTACATATCCTGTAGACAAGAATAAGGTTTGAAACCGCGCAGATATAAGAAATACCGCGAAGTCCGATATACGGATTGCCGAAAACATTGAGTATCGCAGACAAAACCGAATATCCCACGTGGTTATTCGGAAGCGGCCAATGAATTGCTGAATATACCGGTCCTTTACTTATAAAAGTATAAAAAGTATAAAGCTCATCATACTGAGGAGTAATCGCAAACATACGCCACAGATAATAGACGGCCATACCGATTATAAACAAGGTTACACCGATTGTCTCAGGTTCATGCGGTAACAGGTCATATATTCTTTTTTCACTCTTTGCTACAAATGATTCGTTCAGCAATAAGGTCTCCCATCCGGCTACATCCGACAAGTGTAAACTTATCTTCTTCACCCTTAGGCAAAAGATCTACAGTCCTAAAACCGTCCTCAAGTACTTTCTCAACTGCCTTTTCAATGGCATCAGCCTCTTTATCGAGGTTGAATGAATATCTGAGCATCATTGCAGCCGACAAAACTGTTGCAATGGGATTGGCGATATCTTTTCCCGCAATATCGGGAGCACTACCGTGGCTGGGCTCATAAAGTCCAAAGCTTGTATCATTTAATGATGCGCTTGATAGCATTCCGATAGATCCTGTGATCATGCTGGCTTCATCGGATAGAATATCTCCGAACATATTCTCTGTAAGAACAACGTCAAACTGAGCAGGGTTCTTAACAAGCTGCATTGCGCAGTTATCTACGAGCATATGCTCTAAAGTAACGTCGGGATAATCCTTTTTAACTTCCTCGACTACTTTTCTCCAAAGTCTTGAAGAATCAAGAACGTTGGCCTTATCAACACTGATAACGCTCTTTCTGCGCTTTCTTGCAACATCAAAAGCTCTGATCGCTATTCTTCTGATCTCACTCTCTTTGTATGTAAGTGTATCTGTTGCGACCATCTCTCCGTCTTTAAGCTCTGTGCTGCGTTCTCCGAAGTAAAGGCCACCCGTAAGCTCTCTCATAATCAGCATGTCAAAGCCCTCTTCCGCAACGGCTTCCTTTAAAGGACATGCATCCTTAAGCTGAGGATAAAGATATGCAGGTCTTAAATTGGCAAAAAGATTAAGTGCCTTGCGAAGTTTAAGAAGTCCTGCCTCGGGACGAAGCTGTGGTTCAAGCTTATACCAAGGAGATGTTGAAGTGTTTCCTCCGATCGATCCCATAAGAACCGCGTCGGCAGCCTTGGCATCGGCAATTGCCTCATCTGTAAGAGGAACTCCGTGTACATCTATTGAGCATCCGCCCATCAAAATATCTTTGTATTCAATCTCATGACCAAAGTTCTCACAAACTTTATCGAGAACCTTCTTGGCCTCTGTGACGATCTCGGGTCCAATTCCGTCACCCGGGATGCAAGTAATGTTCATTTTCATAATGACTCCCTTGATGCTTTAGTAAGTTAATTTAATAAATTTCTATTATAGAACAAATGCCTGATTGGCATGCCAATCAGGCTTTAAGAATTCTAAAGTGATTACTTTTTCTTGGAATCCTTGGCATCCTTGCTGTCTGCCTTAACGGTTGCATCCTCAGGCTTCTCAACCTCAACGATCGCATCCTTTACCATGGGTATACGGCAATTCTTATTGTTACCGAACTCAACGATAACCATATCATCATTGATATCAATAACTGTACCGATGAATCCGCCTGTTGTTCTAACGCTGTCACCGATATCAAGAGAAGCAAGTACCTGTGCCTTCTGCTTCTGATCTTTTCTTCCGGGACGGATCATCAAAAAGTAAATAGCTACCATGAATACCGCATATATAGCTAATGTTCCGTAAATAGGAGTGCCGGCTCCGGCTTCCTGAGCTGTTAAAAATAATACCATAACATCCTCCAACTATTAGTTAGTTTAATATACACCAATAAATAATACTAAAAAGAAAAGCTAAATTCAACCTTTTCTCCAATTAACGGCGATGTTGTATTTACTTTTTGATTCAGCGCCGTCAAATTCCTGCATTCCTTCGATCATCTGCTTCTTAAAGGACGAATACTCTCCCTTTTCAATGGCATTTCTAATATCAACCATAAGATGATTGTAAAAATAGAGATTATGAAGAACACAAAGTCTCATTCCAAGCATCTCTCCGGCCTTAAGAAGATGTCTTATATAGGCCTTGGAATATCTCGTACATGCGGGACACTTACATCCTTCTTCAATTGGTGTGTCATCATATTCATATCTTGCATTTAAAATATTGATATGGCCTCTCTTTGTATAAAGATGGCCGTGACGACCGTTTCTGCTTGGATAAACGCAGTCAAAAAAGTCTATTCCTCTATCTACCGCTTCAAGAATATTGGCAGGTGTTCCGACACCCATCAGATATGTGGGTTTGTTTTCCGGAAGATAAGGAACCGTAGTTTCAAGAACATGATACATTTCCTCATGGCTCTCACCGACCGCAAGTCCGCCGACAGCATAACCGTCAAGATCCATCTCACTGATCCTCTTGGCATGTTCAATTCTTATGTCATCAAAGATTGCTCCCTGATTTATACCGAAAAGCATCTGATTCGGATTTACCGTGTAAGGAAGACTGTTTAATCTGTCCATCTCTTTTTTGCAACGCTCAAGCCATCTTGTTGTCCTGTCTACAGACATCTGAACATAATCATGCTCAGCCTTGGCGGAAGGACATTCATCAAAAGCCATTGCGATCGTGGAACCAAGGTGCGACTGTATTCTCATACTCTCCTCAGGTCCCATAAAAAGCTTATGTCCGTCAATATGCGAATGGAAGTAAACGCCTTCTTCCTTGATTCTTCTTGTCTTAGCAAGAGAAAAGACCTGGAATCCGCCTGAATCAGTAAGAATAGGCTTATCGCACGACATAAACTTGTGGAGCCCGCCCATTCTGTAGATCAGATCATCTCCCGGTCTTAAATGCAGGTGGTAGGTGTTGGACAAAACCACCTGAGTATCTATACCTTCAAGATCATAAGTGGAAACACCGCCCTTTATTGCCGCAACCGTTGCAACGTTCATAAACACGGGAGTCTGAATCACTCCGTGTACGGTAGTAAATTCAGCTCTCTTGGCGTTTCCGTCTTTTTTAATTATTTTGTACATATATATCCTCTACTTAACGTATGTATTCCAGAATTCCTCCAGGCAGATATCATTTTCGTAGATAATCGTTGCTGCGTCAACCCCTACATATCTAAAATGCCAAGGTTCATACTCAATACTTGTAATTTTCTCTTTTCCCTCAGGATATCTTAATATGAATCCATACTTGTAACTGTTGTCGTGAAGCCACTTTCCGGCCGGTGTATTGCCAAATCCCTCATCGAGGTTGGAATAATTGTCACTGATAATATCAATCGCAAGTCCGATCTGATGCTCTGAAGATCCCGGAACCGTAACAGCCTGAGACGCAAGGTTATAAGCTTCCATATAAGACATTCCGCCATCCATGTATCTGTCGATCTTGTTATCAAAAAGCATTGTCTGTCTGTCACGATCTCTGTAAGGAGAACAGATAATAAGACTAACACCGTCGGCGCTTGCCGATCTCATCATATCAAGAAGCGGTGAGATGATCCTCTCATCGCACTTCATGCTTCCGCTGATAACTCCAAGAGGAAACTCATAATTCTCGGGTATCGGGTGCTGTTTATTGACAAGAATGATATTCCATTCGCTGCTCTCAAAAACCTTACCTGTTTCCGTAAACTGTGAAAAATACTCTGTCACAGGATCTGCTTTTTCTGTCTCAGCCTCTTCAACATCGGCAGTATCTTCTAAAGATGTATCATCCGAATCGCCTGCGGACTCCAAAATCTGTGAAAGTGATGCCTGTTTTTCGGGATTCATGTGTTCAGCCTCGGCAACGTCGGGATTGACGCTGTCCATAGCTTCTTCGATAAGAGTCTTGTCAACATCATTTACAACAGCAAGCTCAGCATCTGATTCCGCAACTTCAGTCTCGGACAGACTTATAGAATCATCGGCCGAATAATCCTCTATACTCATATCTGTAGCAAAACTGATGTTAAGGGACATAGCAGGATAAGAAAAGCTGCTGCTGAAGACAAAGAAAAGTAAGATACACGCAAGACAAATATGCCTCTTTGCATTTCTGTAAAAATAAAACAGAATATTGTAAACAGTTATCGCAAATAACGCATAAGCGATGCCTAAAAAGGACAAAGCCTTATGCTTCCTGTTAAATTTACTAACGGCTGAAACCACCTTATTCTTAAAGGTGAGCTTCATCTGTAGATTACTAGCGTTCATATCGGAAATCCCCTCATATTTCGATATTATGCCTTAATCAAAGTCTTTATATATTATATAACATTTTTGTACCGTTTTCATCTTTTTTTACATTTTTTGCCCTAGGTAATGTATTATGATATAGAAAGACAACTAATACTGGAAATGAGGAACTAAAATGTCAGGTTCAATTCTCGGAAACAATATCAAAATATCAACATGGGGAGAATCCCACGGAGCCGCTCTGGGAGTGGTTATAGACGGTTTCCCGGCAGGCATGGAGCTGTGCGAAGAAGACGTTCAGAAGCTCCTTGACAGAAGAAAGCCCGGAACAAGCGCCGCTACAACTTCAAGAAAAGAGGATGACAAGGTAAGGATCTTATCCGGAATATTCGAAGGTAAGACAACCGGAACCCCCATCTCAATGCTTGTTGAGAATACTTCTCAGCGCTCAGGGGATTACAGTGAGATTGCAAGCTACTATCGCCCCGGTCATGCCGATTATCCTTTTGATATGAAATATGGCTTTAGAGATTACAGAGGAGGCGGAAGATCTTCGGGAAGAGAAACAATCGGCAGAGTTGCCGCAGGGGCTCTTTGCAAAAAGCTTCTTTCGCAAATGGGCATCGATGTATGCGCATATACACGTTCTATCGGAGATGTCGAGATTGACGATTCCAAGTTTGATAAGGACGCTATCTGCTCAACTCCCACTTCAATGCCTGACAGAGATGCAGATATAAAAGCAATGGAACTTATTGCGGCTAAACGCGCCGAATGTGACTCTATAGGCGGTGTCATAGAATGTAAGATAACGGGAGTTCCCGCAGGAATCGGAGAACCTGTTTTTGATAAACTTGATGCTCTTCTATCAAGAGCCGTCATGAGTGTAGGTGCCGTTAAAGCAATCGAGATTGGCGATGGCACAAAAGTTTCAAAATATACCGGATCTGAAAACAACGATGAATTTATTATGGAAGAAGGCTCAGTAGCCAAAGCTACCAACCACTCAGGCGGAATACTCGGAGGAATGTCCGATGGCTCTTCCATCATGTTAAGAGCCCATGTAAAGCCGACTCCCAGCATCGCTGCTTCTCAGAATACCGTAAACAAAAACGGTGAAAATATCGAGATCAATATCAAAGGCCGTCACGACCCCGTTGTAGTTCCGAGAGCGGTTGTCGTTGTTGAGAGCATGTGCGCCATCACACTTTTGGACCTCATGATATCCAATATGTATGCAAAGGCAGAAAATGTCATAAACTTCTACAAGAAATAAAGAATATATTCCGATATAACAAAAAATCAAATAATATAAGCCGCAGGTTCTGAAAACTCAGATTCCTGCGGCTTTAATATTTTATATTTTGATCAATCCTCAAGCTGATGGAATACGATACAGTTAGGTCTGGGTATCGGAAGCTCAGGTCCGTTCATAACGATCGTTCCCGCCTTCATATCAACATGGAAGAAAGTCATTGAATCAGACTCGTGGTTGAGTGATACCAAATGCTTGTTATCGGGGAAAAGAGCTGCATCCTTGGGATACTCTCCCGCAACAGGAAGCTGGATAAGCTTCGTAAGAAGTCCCGTATCCTTATCAACCTTAAATACGATCACGTTATTCTCCCCTGCTGTTGAGCTTACAAGGTAATTGTAGTCCTCAGAAAAAGTAAGCGCGCTGCTTGCCACACCGAGTGAATCGGATTCATCGGAACATGAAACGGACTGAACCTTATTAAAATCGGGATCGCCGTTGTTATCTACATACTCATAAACTTCGATCGCGCACTTCTGCTCAAGACAAACATACAAGAATTTTCCATCCTTGGAAAACTGCATATGTCTGGGTGATGATTCCTGATCGCAGTGAATAACGTCAACTTCCTTGATCTTACCTGTCTCAAGATCGAGCTTATAAACATTAACTCTGTCCATACCAAGATCTGCCGCAAGAAGATACTGATTATCCTTGGAAACCTTGATACACTGAACATGAGGAACATGGTTTCTGCCCGCAGCTGTACCAAGTCCCTTATGGTATCTCTCATCTGTTATCTCGCCGATGCTTCCGTCCTTATTAAGCTTAAGGATCGTAACCTTACCGTCATGATAACCTGCAGTGATAAGATAGTTATCCTGCTGATCCATATTAACGTAGCATCCGCGCATACCGTTGATAGAAGCCTCGTTAAGGAACTTAAGACTTCCGTCCTTCTCAATATGATAAGCCTCAACACCTTCGTCCGTGATCGAGTACAATGTCTTTTTGTTATGTGCGATTCCTATATATGAAGAATTGGTGATCTCAACCTTCTGTTTCTCGGTGAGTCTGCCTTTCTTAAGATCTACATCATAAATTCTGATTCCGTAATCAGAACCAAGTCCGGATGTGTAGCTTGATACGTAAGCAACATACTTTTTATTAGCAGCCATTGTTAATATATGCCTCCCTAAAGCGATTTGTAAAAGCTTTGTCTTCTTCATATTTTAGCACAGATAAAGAAAAGTGGGAACAAAAATACACCCCGGCTCGTCATAAAGTCAGGGTGTATATGGCTTTTAATCTATAGATATTTGATATTAAGGTCATTTCCGACGGCTGTAACAAGCGCATCAGCTCCCATTATCACGGGAAGCATAGGATCGACATGTCCTATATCGGCATCCATTATTATCGGAGCTCCGATAGGAGCAAGTATATCTGTAACAGCATTAAATCTGTCTACTCCCATCATGTCGCCGTCAAAGAAGTTTCCGGGGCGACCTATTATAAAGCCGGCAGCACCGTCAAACCATCCCGCTTCTCTGAGATTCCAAAGACTCCTTCTGTAACTCATCGGATTCATTTCACACTTTTCAAGAACCCATATAATATCTTTATTTTCTTTCTTAAACTCTTTTACCCTGTCAAATCTTGTACCGACAAGGTTTTCAAGAACTTCAAGGCAGCCGCCCAATAGAATTCCGGAGGCACTTACCTTATCGCCGGAAGATAACTTAACAGCCTTTCCTCCGTCACATGAAAAAGAAGTCAGAACCTTCTTTTCATTTAATTCAAATCTATACTCGCGCAAAACTTTTAAGATCTCTTCTCTCGGCTTTGAAAAAAGATCATCTTCAGGCTCCGTATCGTCTAAAGCTTCCGCTTCACATTCATCTGTCTTCTCAGGCTCTTTTACAAAGCTGTCATATCCCTTAAATTCGTTCTTAGTCCCTTCCAAAAGAGCAAACGCATCCTCTTCCGTAGCTTCAAAGACCTTACCATAGCCCGAAATACAAGGTCCGTAAATTCCCTGAACGCCTGTAATGGTCACAAGAGGAAAAATAAAGTTGGTATTGTCTGAATAGCCTACAAACCACTTGGGCTTTGCACTTTTAAGCTCCTCAAAATCAACATAAGTTATTGTCTCATTCATGAGCTCGCCGCCGCCCGCAGAGATTATCGCATCTATGTCGTCTCTTTTGTAAAACTCTGTAAGCTCCGCAGCCGCCACTTTGGGATCGGTGCTGATTCCGATTCCGTCACCGAGTCTGGCTGTCTTGCCTTCCAATATCTTATAGCCTCTTTTAGTAATATTCTCAATGGCAACATCTATTAGATAGCTGTACGGTTCTCTCGCACAACCAAAAGAAGGTGCGGTAATACCGATAACGGATCCCGGACCAATACTCTTTGGCCTTTTTATCATTCATTCTCCTTGTTATGCTTGTACATATCTGCAAGCTTGGAATATTTATTTCTGTAAAGCCTGTTCATCCTGATGCAATCAAAGATAGACAGATAGTGACATTCTCCGTGCCTGAGTGCAGCCAGATGTGCAATACATCCCTTATCAAGAACGATCGAAGCATCCATGGCATCATCATAAGTAACACCGAGGCAATAAGCTCCGTCATTGAGCGCAAAAACGGCGTTTACATTCTTTTTGATGTTATGGTAATTCATTCCGTCTTTACCGTGCTCATTGCTGGGCACCTTGATACTGTATCCGATAAGCTGTGCAAAATCATATAAAAGAGGTCTCATATGTGTTGCCGTTCTCGATACGGTTACAACAGCCTCCGATTTATTGTGTATGATATATCTCACATCGGGACGTTTTGCATATATCTCTTTGTGAATATCCTTAACTCTGTTCGGAGTATCGTGAATATCATAGACTATATGTCCGTTTTCAAGATGACTGCTATAGCCCTCTTCCACTCCGTGCGTCATATCCGTCTTACATACATCGATAAGGAAGTTGTTGCAGGAAACCTCAAGCTTCTCGGCAACATAAATAGCTTCCTTCGAATCTCTTCCGATGCAGAGTGCGCCGTGATTGGCCATGATTATTCCCTGCGCATCACTGTATTTTTCAAGTGTGGCGCCGACATTCTGAGCAAGCTTGTCTGTCCATGGAAGCGCAAAAGGAGCGCAAGGAACAACAATATCCTCATCGTCAAAATATGTATATATCTTCTTCTGACCAAGTGCGCTGCAGCATGATGCGTACACCTGATGCGTGTGGACAATAAAGCCAGCATCCTTTCTTGCTTTATAAGCAGCCGCATGAACAGCCGTCTCGCTTGACGGTGCATAATCTCCCTTACAAGAAAGATCTGATATCTTAACCTCACAGATCATGTCGGGTGTAAGATCTTCATATCTGATTCCCGTAGGTGTAATTAAAAAACTGTTATCATCAATTCTTTGGCTTATGTTTCCCCAGGTTCGAACGAGCAATCCGACTTCGTGGAGCTCGCGCGAAACTGCTATGATATGTTTCTTTGCTTCAAGTAACTCCATTTCGTTTTCTATCATCCCCTGATCTGTCCTTCTCCCACAATTTGATATTTGTATGATGTAAGCTCTTTAAGACCCATTGGTCCTCTCGCGTGAAGCTTCTGTGTGCTGATTCCGATCTCGGCACCGAATCCGAACTCAAAACCGTCCGTAAATCTGGTCGAAGCATTAACGTATACGCAAGCAGCATCGACTCTGTCAAGGAACTTCTGAGCCGTCTCTTTATCCTCTGTGATAATGGATTCGGAATGCCCTGTGTTGTATTTGTTGATATGAGCGATAGCTTCATCAACATCCTTAACCGTCTTAACAGAGATAATGTAATCAAGGTACTCTTTTCCAAAGTCCTCTTCAGTGGCGGGATTGGCTGAACTCATTACAGCCGCGCTGTCCTTGTCACCTCTTATCTCAACGTCATGCTCCTTCATAGCTTTCTCAAACTTAGGAAGGAATTCGTCCTTAACTGCCTCGTGAACAACCAATGATTCAGCGGCATTACATACACCGATCCTCTGAGTCTTGGCATTGATTATAATGGGAATGGCCTTATCAAGATCGGCAGCCTTATCAACATAGATGTGGCAATTACCGGTACCTGTCTCAATAACGGGTATAGTTGAATTCTCAACAACTGCTCTGATAAGTCCGGCACTTCCTCTGGGAATAAGAACATCAACATAACCGTTCATCTGCATGAACTGTGTAGTTACGCTTCTGTCCGTATCCTCTATGAGCTGGATCGCATCGGGATTGATTCCCTCATCTGTAAGAGCTTCTCTCATTGTATTGGCAATAGCGATATTTGAATTGATCGCATCGCTTCCGCCCTTTAAGATAACCGCATTTCCCGCTTTAAAAGTAAGCGCAAATGCATCGGCTGTTACATTGGGACGTGCCTCGTAGATTATTCCGATAACGCCCATAGGAACTCTTACTTTCTTTATCTTAAGTCCGTTAGGTCTTTCAAATTCCTCGGTGACCTCGCCCACGGGATCGGGAAGCTCGGCTACAACGCGAAGTCCGTCAGCCATAGCCTTGATTCTCTTTTCATCAAGAAGGAGTCTGTCAAGAAGCCCCTGATGCATTCCGTTCTTTTCACCGTTCTCGTAATCCTTCTTGTTGGCATTTATTATATCCTGCGCCTTTGCTTCAAGCTTATCCGCAACGGCAAGCAGTGCCTTGTTCTTTTTATCCGTGCAAAGATTCTGAACTTCGTACTTAACCTCTTTGGCACGTTTACATATCTCAATAAGTTCCATTTAATACTCCCATCCTTTTTAATTCTTCAGATTCAAAAATCAAAATCTTCAATACATTATATCCGAAAATCACTCACAAATCACCTCATTTACAGGAATATCATGAATTTCGGGAATAATTTCATCCAAAATCTGAAAACTGTAAGCTATCGCAATTTTATAAGCTTCATTGTGATCGGCCAGGAATCTGTCGTAAAAACCGCCCTTGTAGCCAATCCTGTTACCCTTTTTATCAAAGGCAACTCCCGGAATTATCACAAGTGTGTTCGGCGAAGAAGTGTAGATCTCAGAATTTTCCGATATTTCAGGCTCTCTGATTCCAAAATAGCCTTCCGAAAGCTCCGAAGTATCATATATCCTTACAAACTTCATAAAGCCCAGATCCCTGTTCGTAACCTTTGGACAAAAGACATTTTTCCCAAGGCTGAGCGCATCGAGAATGATCTCATCCGTCTTAACTTCAGTCAAAAATGAAGCGTAAATAAGAATATTCTCTGCGTTTTTGTAGGCTTCGTTATTAACAAGCTTTTCAAAGATTGCTCTGCTCTTTGCTTCAACTTCTTCCGAAGTCAGAATATCTCTTTTCTTTAGCAGTTCTTTCCTAATGTCGTCTTTACTTTTCATATACTCCCCTTCATAAAAAATATCAGTGAAAAGATATCACTTTATCATAATCATATCCGCGATCCGGTGTGTAATTTCTCTTTGTAAGAGTAAAATAGACAACACCGTGTTTTTTAACCTCAAAAGAAACTTCCGCGCCTATCTTACCTGCGACAACGGCACTTGAAACAAGCGGATTAGCGCCGCTCTTGATCATCTCGATCTCATCGTCCGTAGGATATGCGGGCTCGCCCATATCATGCCACAGCTTAAGCGGATTACATGTAGACTCATCAACAATCTTTTTTATCAGCGTGTACTCGGATGAAGGATCAAGGTCAAACAAATACTGTCTCTCTATATCCTCTTCATCTATGTTCCAAAGAATTCCGCTAAATCCTTTGTCATTTTTAACTATAACAGAATTATCATCCCTATATACACAATCACTTCCAAAAAGCTTAAGCTGCTTGTAGAAATAGAATGTCCAGAAAGTTGGCTTGGGGATATTACCCGCAGCGACCATTCCAAAACCTCCGTGGAAAAGAGAATCAGGAACACCCTGCTCTTCAAACACATCTCCGAAAGTCCAATACGAATATGCTTCGTTTACATCGCCGAGTCTTGAAAGCTGCCTTGCAAGGTAAGCCGCATTGATATTCGTATCATGAATAACACCCTTTGGAGTATAGGAAGTACTAAACTCCGTTAGATGAATCGGAAGACCTCTATACTCTTCAAAAGAATCAACTATATCGCGCGTATACTTAAGATTGTCAAAACGCATCTCGCTGTCTTCCAATGTGGAATAATCATAATGCCCGATCCTCTCGGGGAAATCAACCGTATAATGATGTCTCGTTATCCTGTCGGGACGGATACCCTCTTTTTTACAAAGCTTTAAAAAGCCTTCTATCCACTCGGCATCCTTAACTCCGCAGATTGCGGGACCTCCGACCATAAAACGTGAATCAAACTTCTTTATCGCATAAAATGTCTCTTTAAAGAGCTTAAAATACTCATCCATATCGGCTTCGTACCAAAAACCGGCAAGATTGGGCTCATTCCATACTTCTATGGGCCATGTTGCAACTTCATCACCATAGCGGTCCATAAGATGCTGCAAAAGAGCTATCACCATATCCGTCCACTTCTTGTAATCCTTGGGCGGAGTGGTGTTTCCCTTCCAGTAAAAGATAGTCTGAGTTCCGCTCGCGAGCTGCTCCGGCATAAAGCCAAGCTCAAGGTACGGACGAATTCCCAGCTTTAAGTAGCTGTCAAAGATCCTGTCTATATATGTATAATTATATTCAACCTTCGTTTCTCCGTCTTCTTCATACTCATGATAGATGGAGACATCATCGGAAAACAGACCGTGTCCTCTTATAAAAGAAAAACCAATCATATCCTGAACATATTTAAGCTCTTTAAGATATTCCTCTGTAAGAGCCAGCCCTAAGCGTCCTGTTCCAACGCAGTAATCGACATTGTTGTTAAAGTTAACCTTGCCGGCCGAATCGATTTTGATCATGTCGCTCATATAAACTCCTTAATTCATTATACTTGCTGCTATAAGCTCAGCTGTCTTAATTCCGTCCATCGCAGCGGACATTATTCCGCCTGCATATCCCGCGCCCTCACCGCACGGATAGAGGCCTCTTATATTTGTAGACACACCATCCTCACCCCTAGGTATCCTAACGGGAGACGATGTCCTTGACTCAACACCGGAAACCAGCGCTCCGTCACTGTTGTATCCTTTTATCATCCTTCCGAACTTCTCCATTCCTTGGATGAAGTCCCTGTTAAGCTCATCGGGAAGTATCTTATGCACTTCCGCAAATGAGTATTCACCCTTCATGCACGGCAGATTGGTTTTTTTATCAAGCTCTTTTATAAGCTCATTTTCAGGTACCGCTTTGGGTGTAACTCCATTATTATTCTTGTCAAAAGAGCTGTCGTTACCGCTAACGGCCTTCTTAAAATCACCGTAGTACTCAACGGGAATCTTACCTTTTCCGATCTCAAAAGCCTTTTCTTCAAGTCTTCTTTGGAACTCAACTCCCGACAAAACATCATCACCGCCAAAATCTTTTGGTGAAACCGTCATGATTATCGCGGAATTGGCGTTGCGGGAATCCCTGGCACTGTAGCTCATTCCGTTAACTGCAAGCCTTCCTTTTTCGGAAGAAGCATTTACGACATAACCTCCGGGGCACATACAAAACGAATAAACGCCTCTGCCCTTATCCGTATTCATCACAAGCTTATATGGTGATGCCGGAAGCGACTTTGGATCTGCGACTCCATACTGTGATAAATTTATAATACTCTGCGGATGTTCTACTCTAAATCCCACAGCAAAAGGCTTGGGCTCTATATTTACCTTTTTATCCTTTAGCATGTAAAAGGTATCTCTCGCACTGTGTCCGATCGCAAGAACCGCGCATGAGCAGCTTATAATCTTATCCGCCACCTTAACGCCTGTAAGCTTACCTGTTTCATCAAGCATAAGCTCATCGACTTTAGAGTCAAACATAAACTCCCCGCCGCGTTCTATGATCTTTTCCCTCATGCTCTTGATTACTCTGCACAATATATCCGTACCGATATGAGGCTTTGCCTCGTACATGATATCGTCACTTGCACCGTGCTCTACAAATATCGACAGTGCTTTTCTTCCTCTGCCGTCCTTATCTTTTACCATGGTATTAAGCTTACCGTCGGAAAAAGTACCTGCACCGCCTTCACCAAATTGAACATTCGTATGCTCATCAAGCTCTTTTCCGCTCCAGAAAGCTTCCACTGCCTGCAGCCTTTTATCAACATCGGAACCTCTCTCAATCACAAGAGGCTTGTATCCTGCCTCCGAAAGCATATATGCACAGAAAAGTCCTGCGGGACCTGCCCCGACAATAACTATCTTTCCATCTTCATCAATATGCTCCGAAACCTTTGTCTTGGCAGCTTTAGCCATTTCTTCGAAATTATATTTGGCTACCGAAACAACAGATATATTATTATCCTTACACTTTTTTACGATTCTTTCATAAGAGCCCGTTTTAACGGAAAGGTCTACCATGTAAACATCAAAGATATCGGGCTTTTTCCTGGCATCGATCGAATGCCTTATTATCTCAAGGCTTTCGATATCGCTCCTGTTTATCCGTAAAAGCTTAGAAGCCTTTTGATACAGCATATCAAAAAGCTCCTCCTTTGTTTTGCTTGTATTTAGATCATTATGAATTTTAATCTGATTGATTCGGATCATTTAAATTCCTCAATTAGTATATATTTAAGCCTCGCAATCAGTGCGAAGCGGTGTTTCCTGCGATATACCCGGAAGTCCAAGCAAACTGGAGATTATAACCTCCGCATCTTCCGTCAACATCCAAAAGCTCTCCGACAACATATATACCGGGATCATTTTTATATGAAAAATCATCGTTAATATCTCCAATGCTGATCCCGCCTGTTGTCACCTGAGAAGCCGCATAGCCGTTGCACTCTTTTATATTAAACTTAAGCTTTCTGTAGTTTTCAAATATGCATCTGAGCATGCTCTCTGAGATATTGACAGCTTTCATAGTCGGTGAAAGCTTCATTCGCTTTAAGACCATCTCATTGATATAGCTATTCCCAAATCCCGAAAGAAGCTCAGAAATACTGCGACTGTCTCGAATTTTTATCATTTCATTGATGAGCCTGTCAAAAGACTCTTCGTCATAATCGGGATACAGATCAAGAAGTGCATAAACAGGTTTATTCTCGGAAACAAGCTTGATTATTTCCCTGCTTGCCTGCATGACGGGAATACCCGAAATACCATCAGTAAGTAGCTGCACTTCACCTTTTTCGGAAGTAAGAAGCTCTTCTCCCAGATAAAAAGAAATAGCGGCTTTACTCCTGACTCCGGCAGCAGGCATGATATCTTCATCCGTCGTCTTAAAGCCTACAAGTGCGGGAAAAGTATCCTTTACGCTCATTCCAAGCTTTTTACAAATATAATAGCCATCGCCCGTAGACATTGTAGTCTTCGCGCCCGATAACGAACCTGTCGCGATGATAACCTTATCGCTTTCATAAACACCCTCGGAAGTCCTTACCGTATAACCAGCGGATTCTCCCGTTCTTTCAACGCTCTTAAGCTGGCTGTTATATACAATAGTAACACCAAGTCTTGAAAGCTCATTGGAAAGAGCACTGACAACACCGGCCGCCTGCTCTGATACGGGATATACATAGCCATCTTCACTCATCGTGATAACGCCAAGAGATCTGAAAAACTCTATCGTATCCAATGCACCGAATTCATTAAGCCATGAGCCGATTCTGCTTTTCGCAGCTGCATTATAATACGAGCCGTCAATTTTAAGATTCGTAAGATTACATCTTCCGTTTCCCGTCATCGACAGCTTTTTTCCAAGAACATTATTTTTTTCAAGTAAAGTTACTTCGGCGCCGCTTCTTGCCGCACATATAGCCGCACACAGTCCTGACGCGCCGCCTCCCGCAACTATTATTTTCTTTTTATTTACGCTCATTCCTCATCTCCATCAAAGCCGCCGAACATCATAAGAAGTCCGGAAAAAGCTTTGCCAAAGGGAATAACTCCGATCTCATAAGAATTAACGAGCCTAAGCAACACAATTGCCACTACATAAACTACATAAAACAGTATAAAGCATACTGCGATGGTAAGTATATCACCTATAAGATTGACAAGTGCCATACTAAGGAAGAATACAACAAGTCCCGCAACAGCGCTGCACGCAAGCGGAAATACAAATGTCCTCATTTTATTCACTTTGATCCTAAACATCTTAGAGAACATAAGAAGACATAAAATATCATAAACAAGTACCGAGACGATCGTAGCTACAGCTGCTCCGTAGATTCCCATCTTGAGAATGATCTCAAACACAACAGTCATTCCGATATGGAAAAGCCATGCGGTCGCAAGATTGGTGACTATAAGGATAGTCTTGCCCATCTGACTAAGCATCCATGAAGCAAAAACCGCAATGGGAACAAGCAATATCAAAAAAGCGCTCGCTCTCAAAAGACCGTCCGCAAGCTGCGAAGTCTTTCCAAATAACGCGACCTCAATGGGTGAAGCAAGTGTAAACACAAATATCACTACAGGAAATACAAGAAGTGAGAACCTCTTTACAAAAGTAGCGTATCTGTCCCTTGCTCCGTCGAACTCATCTCTCGAAGCTCTGGCCATGATCCTGTTCCACGTTTTGATAAACGGAATGCAAACAAGGATTGAAAACAGAACAATCAAAGTAACGACTCTTCCCGCGTATATTCCGAAATTAAGAAGTGTATCCGCTTCGCTTCCAATCTTTCTTTCATAGATCAAATAAAAGATCTGATCAAAAAGAAGCATCACACCGGGCGTTGAATATAAGAAAATAAGCGGTCTGACACTGCTGAGCACATCATTACTGCTGTCAAGATATCTGGGAGCTCCGCCCTTAACTATATCTCTAAGCTCATCTCTTCTTAGATAAAAACTGATACCGATCTGTATAAGGCCCGCCAATGAAGCAATCAAAATACCGATCATCATTCCTGTAGAGCCGTAAACAGCGCTGAATTCATTTACATGAAAAAGTGCATTTACTTTAATTCCGTATCCGAAAAGAACTGATGAAAAAAGAATGCCGAATATTAAAGCAACGGCAGCTATGATCACATCCGATATCACGATAGGTTTGGTGTAACCTATTCCCTGAAGATAGCCCCTAAGGACACCCTGAACCGCCAAGAACAAAATACTTACTGCGGCAATAAGTCCCTGAATAAGCCCTCTTTGTGTACCGAAAAGAAATTTAGAAGCGAATATATTGATAAGCACAAGAAGAAACGCCGCAATTCCTCCCGAAACAGCAAAGAATCTGAGCGAACTTTTCATATTGTGCTCGGCATTTACAAACTGCGAACGTCTTGCGCGCACTCTTACCATTACCCAAACAGCCTTCTGGACAGCCAGAACGAAAATAGCATAAAAGGTAAAGAAAAATGCAAGCGGAGCGCATGCAAAGCCGGCTCCTTTATCTCCGAAAATGCGAATTGAAAAAATCGCAAACAACATCATTATAACAACAGCCAGATATACCGCAGATGTAAGTATATCCGGACGTATTCTCTTTTCTTCAGAATAAATTTTCATACAAGTTCTCCAAATGCCTAAAAATCAGTCTCTTGTAATTCCAAGTTTATTAAGAACGTCGCTCTGCTTCTTTTCCATAACAGCAGCCTCGTCCTCTTCCATATGATCGTAGCCGCAAAGATGAAGCATACTGTGCGCTACGAGAAAAGCAAATTCTCGCTTAAGGCTGTGTCCATACTCTAAAGCCTGCTCGCGAACTCTCTTTTCATTAATAACTATATCACCAAACATAATGCAATTTGTATCGGGATTAAAAAGGTCCACCCTTTGCTCTCCGTCTATCACGGAGAAATCGCCCGGCTCATCGTAGGAAACATTCGGAAAAGAAAGAACATCTGTCGGTCTGTCTATATCTCTGAAATCCCTGTTCATTTCCCTGATGCCTTCATCATCGGTGATCGTAAGGCTTATCTCTACATCGTGCTCGCAGCCCTCTTCCTTAAGTACCTCCGCTGCAACTGTTTTGGCAACCTCTTCTATATCAAAGTCAAACTCGGCGTTCACCTCATTCTCAACGTAAAAAGTCATAGTAGAGTTTCTCCTTCTTAAGTATCTTTCCGATCTCATCAAACTCTCTGAACGTAACGTCAAAGTCCTTTAGCTTACCTTCGCTCATCTTTTTCTCCAATACAGAATCAATGAGCTTATCGTAATCAATCTTGATGTCTTTATCTTTCTTGATAAGATACATGATCGAAGCAATAACGGTCTCACTTAACATGACAGTGAGAGATTCCTTGGATTTTACGTTTCCTTTTTGAGGTTCCGTGTACTCATGAAGAAGCTCGATCGCTTCCGTAGGGAAATTGTTATCCTCATAATAGTGCTTGATCTCATCCCACTTAAGCTTTCCTTCAGGAGCCCCTATCCTGTGATAATATGAACAGGTCTTGGCAGCTCTTGCGTTAAACGAAAGCCCCATCGCTATACGCTCGGCAAGGTAAGCCGTATGAATCGCCCTGAAGTATTCATCCTTATCTTTTTCCTTTAAGGATACAAGAAGCGGAAACTCAGGATCGTTGATCTCCATATACATATCATTGGATTTTCTTATTACATACACCCCGAATAGATTCAGGAAAAGAAGTAAGAAAATAAGATTGATCATCAGATTAATGAACGGTGCAACAAAAAGATTAAACGAAAGCGTCCTGTTAAGGAACAAAATATTGAAAGCGATAAGAAGTACCGCCTGCATAAAGAGCGAAACAAAGGTCGGAAGTCCGATCGAACTGTTTTCCTTAAGATCCCTGAACATTGCAATGGCAACTACTCCGGCTAGAACATACATAAACAGTTCGCTGCATCCGCTGCTTTCCTCAAGCATAACCGAAAGGCAAACAAAAAAAGTTCCGGTTATAAGTCCGATCTCCGTATTGGATAAAAGAGAAAGTATTACAAAGAAAGCCAGATAAGGCCAGAACATATTCGGTACAAGTGAAAGAACAAGCGAAAGCAAAAGGCCGATTATATAAGCCAGAACAAATCTGTTTCTCTGATCGTAGTTATCGTAAAAAAAGCCTTCTCTTCCCCTTGAAGAAGCATCAAAAAGCATGAATATCACAGTTCCGCTCATCATTAGAGAAACAACGGTGTTTCTTATTATCGCTTCGATGCTCTTATCGGTAAAATATGAAAATGCAAATACAAAAATGCCCGTAAGAAAAAACATTACAGAATATAAAAGCTTGATCTTCTTAGCAGTTGAATTCTCATTTGCCATTCTTTGAACGTCTCTCCATCTTATGTATTTCTTTCTTGGTCTTCTTATTGGCAGACTTTTTCTCAAAGTCTTCGTATGCTTTTACAATCTTCTGAACAAGCGGATGTCTTACAACGTCGCTGCTGGTCAGCTTACAAAATGCGATATCGTCTATGGTCTTAAGTACACTCTGGGCAACATCAAGTCCGCTTCTTACATCGGCAGAAAGATCCTTCTGCGTCTCATCGCCGGTAATGATCACTTTGGAGCCAAAACCGATTCTGGTAAGGAACATCTTCATCTGTGCAGGTGTAGTGTTCTGAGCTTCATCAAGAATAATAAATGCGTTATCAAGTGTTCTTCCTCTCATATATGCAAGAGGTGCAACCTCAATAAGTCCCTTCTCCATATTCTTGATAAAGTTCTCTGTTCCCATTATCTGATACAGCGCATCATATAAAGGTCTTAAATAAGGATCGACCTTACTCTGAAGGTCACCGGGAAGAAATCCCAGCTTTTCTCCCGCTTCAATAGCAGGTCTCGTAAGAATGATCCTGCTTACTTCTTCTCTCTGAAATGCGGTTATAGCCATAGCCATGGCAAGGTAAGTCTTACCTGTACCGGCAGGACCGATACCGAAGACGATCATCTTATTTCTGATCGCATCGATATATTTCTTTTGCCCGAGAGTCTTGGGCTTTATAGGTTTTCCCGAAATGGTATGACAGATAATATCTCTGTCTATGTCAGCAAGGACATTGCTGTTATCAGCTTCCGGATTATTCTTTTTTTCTTCGTCATCCTTTAAAAGAATTGCATAATCAACGCTCTGCTCCTCAATGTCAGAGCCACGTCTTGAAAGCTGCACAAGCTCTCTTATTATCTCGTATGCCTTCTGAGCGCCCTCTTTATCTCCGATAATATGTAGCTCACCGTTTCGATCGATTATCTCGACATGAAGGCTGTCCTCGATCTTTCTGATATAGCTGTCGTTGCCTCCGAATATATTGCGCTCGTCTTCAGCTGTAAGTGCCAGGCTAAGTTCTGTAATCTCACTCATTTATGGTATGGTTCTCCGCTTATAATTTTATAACCCCTGTAGATCTGCTCCAAAAGCACTACTCTCATCATCTGATGAGGAAACGTCATATCCGAAAAGCTTATCTGCGAATCGGCTCTATTAAGTACCTCGTCAGAAAGTCCGAGCGATCCTCCGATAACGAATTGAATACGACTGACACCTCTTACTCCCAAGTCATTTATAAATTCGGAAAAAGACTCTGAGCTGTGTTTTTTACCTTTGATAGCAAGCGCACAAACATGGGCTTTATCATCAATATTTTTAAGGATTCTCTCTCCCTCTTTTTGCTTGATCTGCTCTTCTATAGCAGGCGGAGCATTATCGGGAGTCTTTTCATCCGGAACTTCTATGATATTAAGCTTACAATACCTTGAAAGTCGCTTGGAGTATTCAGCGATAGCATCATTCCAGTATTTTTCTTTGATCTTACCGACGCATATTATATCTACAGAGCTCAATAATTCTCCTTTTAGTTTGCGGCATTTCCGCCTGTGATGATACCTCTGATAAGATTCTCTTCAATTTCCTTATCGGTCATGTATAGATGTGTATCATCATTACCTTTACGTGACATAACGGGATATCTTCCTGTTTTATCCTTGGAAGCATGCGCAGGGCTGTTAAACTTTCCTTCAGTACATGTTCCGACCCACTCATCGGTATGTTCGGACTTATCTACGGTAATAATATACATTTCCTTGTCATAATAAGAATCCTTGAAAGAACCTATCGCATTCTGAATATAGACATCTGCAGTGTTCATTCTACTTGTGTCATAGTCATAGTGCTCCTGACCTTTTCCGTTCGGACGATCCTCAGCCCACTCGCCGGAATAAGTGTGCTCGGTTACGACATTGCCGGAATATGAAGGATAAAAGCAGATCCATGAACCGCTTCCGCTTCTCTTTCCGTCCTTGAACTCACCGAAGTAATACTGATCGTTGGCATATACCGCAAGACCTTTTCCTTCGGGTTTACCGTCTTTATTCTTTTCACCGTAATAATAAAAGTCGTAGCTTCCGTTAAGAGCATAAGACATCGCTTCATATCTTTCGAGATGAGCGAGTTCTCTTACGGCGTTCATATTATTCTTAGCCCAGTAATCGTGCATTTCCTTAAGCTGAGCATCTCTGTCGTATTTAACCTTGCCGTATTTATCCTTAAGCTCGGCAGCATCTGCTCTGTAAAAGCACTTACCGGGTTCCTTATTTACTTTCTCGTTCTTTTCAATAACTGTTGATGATGAAACGCTCGAATCGGCATTATCGGAAGAAGCCGCAGATGAAGCATCCTCTGAGCTATCTGAAGAACCTAGTGATACGCCCTGTGAGACAAGATTTGATGACTGATCATCGGATGCTCCGCTGTTCGCATATTCCATGATATCGCTTGCAAGAAGCGCATCCTCGCTATTCTTATCAACCTTTTTACCTGATATTGCAATGTAAGCTATCAATATCAATAATATAACGGCGATAACTCCTGCTGTTATTGCTACTCTCATTTTTTCTTTGTTATCCATAATATTTCTCTTCCCCTTTTTTTCATACTACAACGCTCATTATACCACAATTCCAAGCACGAAGAATACTACAATTCTTAGCTTCAGATACAAAAAAGGGTCACGCGAACGTGACCCTTGATAACCATTATTTTATTGCCGTGATCAGCAGATTGTGTGGATCCATCCCTCGGGAGCTTCAACTGTACCCATCTGGATACCTGTGAGTGTATCATAAAGCTTCTTGATAACAGGTCCCATCTCATCCATTCCGCTTGCGAAGCAGATTTCCTTGCCGTGATCGTTGATCTTTCCGACAGGGCTGATAACAGCAGCTGTTCCGCAAAGTCCCATCTCAACAAAGTTCTCAACCTCTGAAAGCTTAACGGGTCTCTCCTCAACATTGAGTCCAAGGATATCTCTTGCAACCTGTACAAGTGATCTTCTTGTGATTGAAGGAAGGATTGAATCTGTATGTGACTGGGGAACTACAAGTCCGCCCTCTTTTGTAACGAATATGATGTTTGCTCCGCCTGTCTCTTCGATATATGTTCTGCTCTCGGCATCAAGATATACGTTCTCTGCAAAACCTTCGTTGTGTGCTGTAACGATAGCATGAAGGCTCATTGCGTAGTTAAGTCCGGCCTTGATATTACCTGTTCCGTGCGGTGCTGCTCTGTCAAAATCACTGATCTTAACAACGATAGGCTTTGCGCCGCCCTTGAAGTAAGGTCCTACGGGAGTAACAAAGATTCTGAACTGATACTCATCTGCAGGCTTAACACCGATAACATTACCTGTAGCGAACATAACAGGTCTGATATAAAGTGTTGCACCGCTTCCGTAAGGGGGAACCCAATCCTTGTTGGCTTCAACAACCTTCTCAACTGCTTCTATAAATTTATCTTCAGGAAATGCAGGCATCTCAAGTCTCTTAGCTGAGTCTACCATTCTCTTGGCATTGAGATCGGGTCTGAAGGTTACGATCTTGCCATCCTCTGTCTCATAAGCTTTAAGTCCCTCGAAGCACTCCTGTGCGTAATGAAGAACACCGGCATCCTCACTGAGTACGATTGTGTTGTCGCTTGTAATGACACCATCATCCCACTTGCCGTCTTTATAGTTGGAGACAAATCTCTTATCAGCAACCATATAACTAAAACCAATATTTGCCCAATCCAAATTCTTCTTGCTCATCTTTCTTCCATCTCCTTAGATTACTTTAGCACGTCAAAACACTAATGTTTAAATTATAACCCTTTATTTTCGTGCGTCAAGTAAGCTATACGATTTTATATCACTTATTTTTATCCGCCTTATTTTTACTGTTCTTGGCGGCACTTATCTTTTCTTTTAAATTGATACTAAAGATCTTCTTAAATGTTGATGTTTCTTTTCCTGCGTTAAATTTGGTATTATCGGGATTGCTAAGCGTCTTATATTCTTTATCTTCTATATAGGCAAGATCATAGTAATCCTTGGTGTTTGTACTGAGTCCCTTCTTTTCCAAAAGAATATTCGTAAGGCGAGAAGCAAGCGCATAAATAACAGCGAAAATAGGAACACCTATAAGCCATCCTACAATTCCCCACAGTCCGCCAAACAACATAATGGAAAAGATAACCCAAAAGCTTGAAAGTCCCGTGGAATTTCCAAGGATCATAGGCCCTAAGATATTGCCGTCAAACTGCTGAAGCACGATGACAAATATAAGGAAAACAAGCGCCTGTATCGGATCAATGAGCACAAGTAGCAGCGCTCCCATTATTCCTCCGATATAAGGACCAAAGAAAGGAATAATGTTGGTAACACCTACAATAACCGAAATCAAAAGCGGATACTTAAGCTTAAGGACAAGACATCCTATGTAACAGATAACACCTATTACGAAGGAATCAACAAGCTTACCGCCTACAAAGCCCTCGAATGTATTGTTCACAAATCTGAAACCGCCGATAAGTTCATTGGCAAAGTCTTCTCTGAAGATCGCATATGCAAGTTTCTTGCCGCTCGTTGTAAAGCGTTCCTTTGAAAGAAGCACATAGATCGCAACAATAAAACCAACTACAAGATCAAGGATAACACCGAATACTGAAAAGAAGCTCTGTGAAGCAAACTTCATGATGGTATTTACACTCGGCATCATCGGGATAAGCTGCTTGGAAATATAAGAGCTCAAGTTCTCATAATAAGTATCGAGCTGAGAATCGATAAACTTCTGAAGCTCGGGGTTATCGGCGAGATATTTGTTGGACTGCGTATCAATCTGATTGATATAAATAGGCATATTCCTTATGATCTCACGTAAACTCCTTATAAGCTCGGGGATAATGATCCTAAATAGCCCGTACATAATAAAGAGAAAAATGATCATTGTGATCAAAACAGAAATATATCTTATATGCTTTCTCTTTTTCTTATCGGCTGTGCTCGCTCTGGATACGTCTATACCTCTCAATTTATAGATAGGCATAAGAATCTTCTCCTCGATGAACTCAAGGAGCGGAATAAGCACAAACGCGATAACTATACCGATTACAATGCCCGAAAGCGAATCTAATATTGACGAAAAAGTTTTTACGATCGTCTTTCCGTCAAACAGCACATAATATGCAAGCATAAGTGCAATACACAAGCAAAATATGGTGATTGCCCATGTGACCTGATTTTTCTCGGGTTTCATCTTCATAATAATTACTCTCCTATTTACTCTTTCATAGCGTCAAGAACATAAACAAGACTATCAAGATAATTCTCTTCTATATCTTCTATCTTACCAGAATCACATAATCCCGCAATCTTGGGATCGAGAGGGAGTCTTCCGAGAACGTCAATTCCCTTGGATGCGGCGTATGAATCAAGCCCGCTGTCTCCAAAAATATTTATCATTTCTCCGCAGTGAGGACAGCTCATATAGCTCATGTTCTCAACTATTCCCAGCACAGGGATATTCATCATGGTAGCCATATTTACAGCCTTCTCGACTATCATATTTACAAGCTCCTGAGGAGTTGAAACTACGATTATTCCGTCAACGGGAAGAGACTGGAACACCGTGAGCGGAACGTCACCTGTTCCGGGAGGCATATCAACAAACATATAATCAACATCGCCCCAGTTTACATCCGACCAGAACTGCTTAACGATTCCCGCAATTACAGGTCCTCTCCATATAACGGGATCTGTCTCGTTGTCCATAAGCATATTAAGCGACATAACTTTAATGCCGTTCTTGGAATCAGCCGGCAAAAGACCTGTCTCATCCGCGTTCTTGGCCTGGCCTATGCCAAACATCTTAGGTATTGAAGGTCCTGTGATATCGGCATCCATGATCGCACACTTATAACCTTTTTTATTCATGTAAACGGCTGAAAGTCCTGTCACAAGGCTCTTTCCGACGCCGCCCTTTCCGCTCACTATACCTATAACCTTTTTAATATGAGAATGCTCAGATGGTTTAACCTTGAAATTATCTTCCATCTGCTTTTTGAAATCTTCGGGTTTCTTGCCGTGTCCGTTAGCCATTATATGTCTCCGTTTCTGAATTTATTTTAGAACATAAAAGGAGTGCCTTTAGCATATATTATACTATGCAAAAAGACACATTCCTTATTACTTACATATCAGCGCTTGTAGATATAATCGGATACTTCCACATCTTCATCGTCGCCGACATATGATTCGATAATAAATCTTGGTCTGTTCTTGGTCTCAAGATAAATCTTACCGATATACTCTCCGATTATACCGATCGAAGAAATTGTAAGACCACCGATAAACCAGACAGACATAACGATGGTTGTCCATCCGGGCTCATTGTGTCCCGTGAAATACCTTGCAAGTGAATAAATAAATACAAGCAAAGTGATAAAAACGATCATAAAGCCAAGACCCGTGATCATCTTGATGGGCTTGGTGCTAAGGCTCGTGATACCTTCAATCGCAAAGCTAAGCATCTTCTTAAGAGGATACTTACTCTCACCCGCAAATCTCTCGGCTCTTTCGTAGTAAACTATATCTGACTTAAAGCCGAGCATGGGAACGATTCCTCTAAGGAAAAGATTAACCTCGCCAAACTCAGAAAGCGCAAAGAGCGCACGTCTGCTCAAAAGTCTGTAATCAGCATGATTATAAACGGTTTTGGCTCCCATCGCGTCAATAAGTTTGTAATATGACTCGGCAGTAAATCTCTTAAAGAAAGTATCTGTTGCTCTCTTGGATCTTACTCCGTAAACAACATCACAGCCTTCGTTATTAAACTTATCAACCATGGCATCAATGGCATTTATATCATCCTGAAGATCGGCATCCATCGATATTGCCATGTCACATAAATCTTTTGCGGTCATAAGTCCCGCAAGCAGCGCATTCTGGTGTCCCATGTTTTTGGACAGATTGATACCCTGAAAAAGCTTATTCTCTTCATGAAGTTTTTTGATCATATTGAAGGTTTCATCTTTTGAACCGTCATTAACAAATAAAACCCTACTATCCTCGTCGATTTTCCCATTTGCGATGAGACTTTCAAACTTCTCTTTAAGCCTCTTCGCAGTCTCGGGCAGAACTTCCTGTTCGTTATAACAAGGGATTACACAGAATAATCTGCTCATTACTTATCCTCCGATGAGTTAATGTAATTGATAAGACCTTCGGAATCGATTATCTTCTGCATAAAAGGAGGGAATGCCTGTCCTTTAAATGTCTTTCCGGTTGTTTCATCGGTGATAAGGCCGGAATCGAAATCGATGCTTACAACATCACCGTTTGAAATAGCATCGGCAGCTTCCTCACACTCAATGATGGGAAGTCCGATATTGATCGAATTCCTGTAAAAGATTCTTGCAAAGCTCTTTGCGATAACGCAAGAAACACCGGCAGCCTTAATTGAAATAGGCGCATGTTCTCTTGATGAACCGCAGCCGAAATTCTTCTCGGCAACAATGATATCGCCCTTCTTAACGTTCTTGGTAAAATCCTTATCTATATCTTCCATGCAATGCTTGGCAAGCTCTTCTCCGGTAGTGCTGTTGAGATATCTTGCGGGGATGATAACATCCGTATCCACATTGTCACCATATTTAAAAACTGTACCTTTAGCAGCTTTCATTTTAACTCTCCTTAATAATCTCTTTTATTATAACCCGATTTCAGACGGCTGAGAAATCTTTCCTGTGATGGCACTTGCAGCCGCAACAGCGGGTGAAGCAAGATAAATCTCGGAATCGATCGCTCCCATTCTTCCCACAAAGTTTCTGTTTGTAGTAGATACGCACTTCTCCCCTGAAGCAAGAACACCCATATATCCGCCAAGACAAGGTCCGCATGTGGGAGTTGAGATGATCGCACCGGCTTCAACAAATGTTCTTACAAGACCTTCTTCCATAGCTTTTAAGAAGATCTGCTGTGTAGCAGGTATTACGATACATCTGATACCGTCCGCAACGTGATGTCCCTTTATTACTTCAGCGGCACATCTAAGGTCGTCAAGTCTTCCGTTTGTACAAGAACCGATAACTACCTGATCGATCTTGATATCTGCGATATCGTCAAATGTATGTGTATTCTCGGGAAGGTGAGGGAATGAAACGGTTGACTTAAGAGCGCCAAGATCAATCGTGTATTCCTCATCGTAGACCGCATCGGGATCAGCCTCGAATACAGTATATTTCTTACCGGGAGCGTGCTCCTCAAGGTAAGCAACAGTAAGCTCGTCAACAGGGAAGATACCGTTCTTTCCGCCTGCCTCGATAGCCATGTTTGCGATAGTAAATCTGTCATCCATGGAAAGATTCTTAATTCCCTCTCCCACAAATTCCATTGACTTGTAAAGAGCGCCGTCAACGCCGATCATACCGATGATATGAAGGATAACGTCTTTACCGCTAACCCACTTTGAAGGCTTTCCTACAATATTGAACTTAATTGCGGAAGGAACCTTAAACCATCCCTTTCCTGTAGCCATACCTGCAGCCATATCGGTTGAACCGATACCTGTAGAGAAAGCTCCGAGTGCTCCGTATGTACATGTATGAGAGTCAGCACCGATAATAAGGTCACCGGGAACAGTAAGACCCTGCTCAGGTAAAAGAGCATGCTCGATACCCATCTTTCCGACTTCAAAATAATTGGTGATCTCGTTCTTTCTTGCAAACTCACGAACGCACTTACAGTTCTCAGCTGATTTGATATCCTTATTGGGAACAAAGTGATCGGGAACAAGCGCAATCTTATCCTTATCAAAAACTCCCTTTGTAGTAAACTTGCTCATCTCATTGATGGCAACGGGACTGGTAATATCATTGCCAAGTACAAGATCCAGATTTGCCTCAATAAGCTGTCCTGCCTCAACATGATCAAGTCCGGCATGAGCAGCCAATATTTTCTGGCTCATTGTCATTCCACTCATAGTCTGTCTCCTTCACATCTATAGTTAATATAAATCAAAAACTTAACAGTAAATATAACATACACCGGTCATAAAAAACACATAACAAATTTAATCACTTTTTCTTGACGTTTTTTAATATGACAACCAGATAAGTCCCAAGAAAAGCGATTCCTACAATGCTCAGTATAAGACCAAGCTTAAAGCCTTCGGGAATATATGTCACGTTGATCTCATGAACACCCGCAGTTACAGGGATTGCCATAAGGCCGTAATCCGCCTTGATAAGTTCGGTATCTTTTCCGTCTACCGTGCAAACAAAACCTTCCGTGCAAGGAACTGAGAAAAATACAAGTGTATCCTCTGAAAGTGCCGATGTCTTGGCAGTAAAGCCATGTGTATCATATACAAAGTCCGTACATGAAGTCTGTGCTCTCTTTTTACACTCATTTGCAAAATCAGAATACGAGAACTCATCGTTCGCGATATCTTCAGCGGTAAGCTCTTTCATTCCGATCTTATCGCCGTATTTAAGGGCATCATCATCAGAGATTATAAGAACTCTCGAAAGATCATAGTCATGATCTGCAGGGTTTAGATCCTCCCACTCTGACTCTGTTATGTAATTCTCATATGTAAATCCCATAGGGATAAAATTCTCGTTTTCAAAGATATCAAAGCCGTTCATAAGCTCAGCGAAATGATATCCTTCCGTACCTTCATCATTGTAGAAAACTCTGTTCTTACTGATCTCGGCATTTTCCATGTAATATCTTGCGGAAAGGATCGCTCTTGCGCCGCATCTGTTTACAGGTATTGTAGTCTCTACCGTTCTCTTAATACCCGCTGTTCCGTATAAGAAATCAAAAATCTCGGAAGGAACCGTACTAAGGAAGCAATGAATTGAAGGAATTCCCCAGACCATATCATAGTTGGTAGAAGTGCTGTCAACTTCTCCGCGGCAGAAATCACTCATATCTACAGTGACTTTATTAAAAATCATCTGTTGCTGCCACATCTTCTTTCCTCTTTCGCTTATGATCGAGCTTCCGTTTTGAAGAGGGATATATGTTGACAAGATACAGCTGAGCATAACTACAACCAGAACTATTCTATCTCTAAAAGACACACGTCTACCCGTAAGTTCTTTTTCCTTCTTAAATCTCTTGGGCAGAGCGAATACTATAACCAAAAGAACAAAGCATAGGATCGCTGTCCCCATGACATCTCTTAAGAATATCTCGGTATTCTCCGTCATGTTAAAGAAAACAATCTCACCATCATCATTCCTTGAAGGCAAGTAGTACACAAGCACAAAGAACAGGAACAGGATAACGGATACAACCGCGCCCTTTTTAAGCTGAGGAGACTTACCTCTCTCAGCGACCTGAGCTGTCATAAGACACATTATAAGAATGGGCATGTAGAACCACCTTGCGTAATATGCGCTGTTAAACATTGAAAATGCCGCATTAAACAAAGGTATTACAGCTATTATTGCGCATGCTATCAAAAGACTCTTTTCCCAGTTTTTCTTTTTCTTATAAATTAAAAAGAAAGCGATGACACCGGATATTCCAAACAAAGGAATATATGCCGCAAGTGAAGCGTTCTTAACCGTACCCGTATAGAACAAAGTACCTTTTCCGATGATATCCGGAAGCATGGCAAGGCTCTTTACGATATCCCAGAGCATCTTTTCGCTTGGATAAACAAACATATCATAGCCAAGTACAAAGTTATTGAGTCTGGTATTTCCCTTAAGTCCGGCAAATGCCTGAAGAAGAAAAAACGCAGAAACCAAAATACCGCTTATACCCGCAAGCACAGCACGAAGCATCATAACAAGCGTAGTCTTGATCTTATTGCTGAGTGCATAGCGAATGACAAAGTATATCACCATAAAGACAACCTGTCCGAAGAAGAAATAATAATTAATAACGGACATAAGTGCTGTCATAAGTGCGAATCTGACAAAAGGAAGTCCGGAAATTTTAATGCTAACCTCTTCTTTTCCGTCATCAACCTTCATAAGCTCTTCAAATGTCAAAAGGAACAACGGGAAAAACGCAACCGCTTCGGTGAAATGGTTGAAGACAATGTTGCAGGCGTTAAAGCCCGAAAATGCATAAAGATATGCACCTATCATGGCGTAGGTGTACTTATGAACATATCTTCTTATATAAACATATGCGCAAGCTGCGGCAGTAGCATATTTAAGCGCCATTAAAAAAGGCATCATATAAGGTATCGCAGCCTCGGGAAATAGTGTAGATATCCAGAAGAAAGGACTACCCATCAGATAAAAGGCAAAGTCGCCCAGCATCGTGCCGCCCAGATCAATATTCCAGTTCCAAAAAAGGCTTCCGCTTCTGACTGCCCTGTGAGCAACAATATAAAACGGAATCTGCTGAACGTTGTAATCCCCGTAATAAAAGAACGGCAAACCTCTGCGTATAAAGATAGGCAACACCGCCAAAATATAGAACAAAAACGAGCTAAGGAACACGATAAGTGTCACATACCGGCCCTTTTTATTATTGGATCCTGCATACTCTAAATTATTAGAATTCAAAACCTTTCCCCTTCAACCATCATGCAAAAATGCATCGTTTTTTTGAAATAAACAAAAGTAAAAGAGTGCCATAATGACACTCTTTTAATATTAGTCTACTTAACAAAGTTTTTCAACGTAAAGTTAGGCTTAAATTAGTTGTTGATGAGCTTATCAGACTCGTTGTTCCAGCTGTAAAGCTTTCTGATCTCCTCACCGATCTTCTCAGCGGGATGCTCGGAAGCGAGCTTTCTCATAGCCTTGAAGTGAACCTGTCCGCCTGCCTCTGACATATCAAGAAGGAATTCCTTAGCGAAGCTTCCGTCCTGGATATCCTTAAGGATCTGCTTCATAGCCTTCTTAGTCTCAGGTGTAATAACCTTGGGTCCTGTGATGTAATCACCGTACTCAGCTGTGTTGGAGATTGAATATCTCATTCCTGCGAAACCTGACTGATAGATAAGGTCAACGATGAGCTTCATCTCATGGATACACTCAAAATATGCATTTCTGGGATCGTATCCTGCCTCAACAAGAGTCTCGAAACCACACTGCATAAGTGCACAAACACCGCCGCAAAGAACAGCCTGCTCACCGAAGAGGTCAGTCTCTGTCTCTGTTCTGAAGTTAGTCTCAAGAAGACCTGCTCTTGCACCGCCGATACCTGCACCGTAAGCAAGTGCGATATCAAGTGCCTTACCTGTAGCATCCTGCTCAACAGCTACAAGACAAGGTGTTCCCTTTCCTGCCTGGTACTCAGAACGAACTGTGTGACCGGGAGCCTTGGGAGCGATCATAGCAACGTCAACACCTGCGGGAGCCTTGATAAGTCCGAAGTGTACGTTGAAACCGTGTGCGAACATAAGCATGTTGCCGGGCTGAAGGTTGGGCTCGATGTCCTCTCTGTACATCTTAGCCTGCTTCTCATCATTGATAAGGATCATGATGATATCAGCCATCTTAGCAGCCTCAGCTGTATTGTAAACCTTAAGTCCCTGAGCCTCAGCCTTAGCCTTGCTCTTTGAACCCTCGTAAAGTCCTATAATAACGTTGCAGCCTGAATCCTTAAGGTTAAGGGCATGTGCATGTCCCTGTGAGCCATAGCCGATAATTGCAATTGTCTTACCCTCAAGTAAAGATAAGTTGCAATCTTCCTGATAAAAAATACGTGCTTCCTGTGACATTGTTTTTCCTCCATTTTTTCCTTTAGATAGATTATATATTTTAATAATTTAAAAGGCGATCATCAGTCATCGAGATAGATGACATTGTCCGTTCCTCTTCCGAGTCCGGCGATACCTGTTCTTGCAAGCTCCAAGATCTCATAGCCCTCAAGAAGCTTAAGAAAAGCATCAATCTTGGACTGGCTACCTGTGATCTCTATAATAAGTGAATCAATACTTACATCAACAATGTTACCTCTGAACACATTGGCAGTTGCAAGAATACTCTGTCTCTGATCCGCATGTGCTCTTACCTTGACCATTGCAAGCTCTCTGTATACGCTGTCCGCAGGGATGAGCTCATGAATATCTCTTACATCGACAAGCTTGGCTACCTGTTTCTCAATCTGATCAAGTATCACATCATCTCCCGCCGCAACGATCGTGATCCTGGTATATCTCGAATCTGCGGTAACACCGGCGGTGATGCTCTCAATATTATATCCTCTTCTCGAAAACAGTCCCGATATTCTGGAAAGTACACCGGGATTGTTATCTACAAGAAGCTGAAAAACCTTTTTTTGCATTACTTAGCTCCCATATATAATTGATTCTTTTACACTTTAATCTTTTAACCAATTAAATCAGATTATATCACTGCTCTTTACACTTCGTCAATGCTACTGTTCCGGTGCGTGCAATTTCAACAATACTCACGCTTTTGAGCATTTCTATAAAGAGTTCTATTCTCTCCGAAGTGTCACAGATCTGGATAACCATAAGATTCTTGGACATGTCTACTATAGAGGCATTCATGATCTCACAGTTCTCCATGATATCTCTTCTGTTCTCTTTGTTGTACTTAACCTTTATGAGCATAAGCTCTCTGTTGATACTAAGGCTCTCCTTAAAGGTCTTAACCTTGATAACATCGATCTTCTTATTAAGCTGTTTTTCGATCTGCTCGATAGTACGCTCATCACCCGATGAAACGATGGTCATACATGAAACGCTCTTATCGGCAGTCTCACCGACAACAAGCGATTCGATATTGAAATTTCTTCTTGAAAATAGTCCCGATACTTTGGAGAGTACACCTGCTCTGTTTTCTACCAAGACTGAATATATTCTTCTCATCACAGTCCCTCCTTATTACTTGGTAAGCGCCTTGGGATCAACTATAACCTCCATAAGCGCCGATGAATCGTCTGAAAGGAAAGCCTTAAGCTCCTTGTCCAGGTCAACGCTTCCGTCAACCTTGGCATATCCCATTCCGTATGCTGCCGCAATAAGAGAAAGATCGGGATCCCCCTTAAGCTCAACCATGGAATAGTTGTCGTTATACGCAAAGTGCTGATGCTCTCTTACCATTCCGAGATAACCGTTCTTCATTACCACGATCTTGACCGCAACGCCGTACTGTCTCATCGTCGCAAGCTCCATCATGGACATCTGAAATGCTCCATCTCCGGTAACGGCAACTATCTGTTTCTTGGGACTTGCAAGCTTGGCACCGAGCGCAGCCGGGATTGAATATCCCATCGTTCCCATTCCGCCCGAAGTAATAAATCTGCCGTTCTTTACTATATGATAAGCACAAGACCACATCTGGTTCTGTCCGACATCGGCAACATAGACCGCATCGTTCTTCATTGCGCCGGAGAGCTTTGTTATAAACTCTTTAGGCTCAACGTAGGCTTTCTTCTTAACACTCTTTTTAGCCTTGGAAAGAGCTGCCTCTTTGTATTCATTAATAGTAGCAATCCACTCGGAATGATCGTCCGCATGATCGTCTTGTTCAAGGAAATCCTGAAAGATATGCTTGATATCGCCTACAAGAGGTATTGTAGGACCGACGTTCTTACCTATCTCGGCGGGATCGACATCTATATGTACCATGACCTTATTCTCTGTGATAAGATCGGGTCTGTTCACTGCTCTGTCCGCAACTCTGGCGCCTACCATCAAAAGAAGATCGGATTCATTCATAGCTTTATTTGCATAAGACTGACCGTTGTTACCGACCATTCCAAAATAAAGAGGATGCTCTGTCGGCATTACTCCTATTCCCATCATTGTTGAAACAACAGGAACGTTGTTGAGCTCGGCAAACTGTCTAAGTTCCTTGGTTGCATTACTCAAATGAACTCCGCCGCCCACACAGATAATAGGCTTTTTGGCCTTCTCAACTTCTTTAATAACTTTCTTGATCTGAACCATATTGCCCTTAACCGTAGGCTTGTAGGTTCTCATGGAGATTGTCTCGGGATATACAAACTTACCGGGGAACTCCGCATTCTGGATGTCAAAAGGAATATCGATAAGTACAGGGCCTTTTCGACCTGTGCTCGCAATATAAAAAGCTTCCTTAAAGATTCTCGGAATGTCCGCAACATCTCTTACGAGGTAGCTGTATTTAACAAAAGACTCAACAGCACCGGTAATATCAGCCTCCTGGAAGACATCACTTCCTATCATGTCGCTGTTTACCTGTCCTGTTATGCAAACAAGAGGGATACTGTCGGCATATGCCGTAGCAATTCCCGTTATAAGATTGGTCGCACCGGGGCCTGATGTGACGGCGCACACTCCCGTTTTACCGCTGATACGTGCAAATCCGCTTGCGCAATGAGCAGCATTTTGCTCAGTCCTTATAAGAACACTCTTGATGTTGGTATCAAGAATCTTGTTCCAAAAAGGATCAATTGCAACTCCGGAATAACCAAATACGTATTCGGTCTTCTCTTTTTCAAGGCACTTAACTATCGCCTCAGCTCCAATCATAACAATCCTCCTCAATAAACATAAGTCTATATTTATTCAATACTAAGTATCTGTTTAACCAGTCTTACCGCATCGGCCGCATCTGATGAATAACCGTCCGCCCCGATCTCTTCGGCATAATCAGGTGTGACCACCGCTCCGCCTATAATTATCTTTGCATCAAGATGCTCGTCCTTGGCAAGATCGACCACATTTTTCATCTCTTTCATCGTAGTCGTCATAAGAGCTGAAAGAGCAATGATACTTGCATTATTCTCTTTCGCAGCCTTAACGATCTCTTCCTTTGGAACATCTTTTCCAAGATCAACCACTCTAAAGCCGTAGTTCTTAAGCATAAGAGCCACCAGGTTCTTACCGATATCATGAATATCGCCGTGAACCGTAGCAATAACGATCGAAGGAAGCTCCTTGCCGGTATCTGCGCTATCCTTAAGAAGCGGCTCGAGATAACCGATAGAAAGCTTCATGGCTTCAGCGCCCGCTATAAGCTGCGGAAGGAAAAACTTTCCTTTATCAAAAAGATCTCCGACTTCGTTGATCGCAGGCATCAAGACCGTATCGAGAATGACTCTGGGTTCAATGCCCATGCTCACTGCTTTTTCAGTATCTTTTACGATATTTCTCTTTGAACCGTTAAGCACATCTTTTTTTATTATACCAAGAATATCACCATCAGCGGGAGTGTCCTTTTTAACCTCTTTTGCAGGAGCATCACCCTGTGCATTATTAATCTCATACCTTTGCATCCTTTGGATGTAGCGAAGATCTCCGCCTTCCTTATTGCGTAAAAGATCTGACGCAAAAGCCGCATTTACCAGCATTTCCTGAGACGGATTGGCAATAGCCATGGTAAGTCCGTTCTGGATCGCCATTGTAAGAAACGCCGTGTTTACATTACTTCTCTGAGGAAGTCCGAATGAGATATTGGATAATCCGCAGATAGTTGCATAGTCGTTTGAATGACAATAGCTTATCGTATCAAGTGTGTTGAGCGCCGCCTTTGGATCGGCTCCGACTGTTGCAACGAGACCGTCAACAACAATGTCCTGCTTGACCATTCCCATATCAAATGCCATCTGTGAAAGTTTGTTTATATTATCTATCTTCTCCTGCGATGACTTCGGAAGTCCCTCGGGATTAAGAGGAAGAAGAATAAACATCGCTCCGTATTTCTTTGCAAGGGGAAGGAAAACCTCTGCCTTACCCTTTTCAAGTGAGATTGAATTCATAAGTGCTCTTCCGGGGTATCTGCGAAGAGCAGCCTCCATTACTTCGGCGCTACTTGAGTCAATACAAAGAGGAAGATCCGTTATGGAACTCACTTCTTCCATAACCGTAAGCATCATGCTCTTTTCATCGATTCCGCTCATTCCGACATTTATATCAAGTATCGAAGCTCCGTCTTCCTCCTGGCTCTGGGCAAAATCCATTACCATCTCAAGATTTCCTTCGCGAAGCTGCGCCTGTAGTTTCTTTTTACCTGTGGGATTTATTCTCTCACCAACTATCATAAAGAGATCGTCCATTCCAAAAGAAAGTGAGCTTCTCTCTGATGAAAGATATCTTTTCGAAAGATCTTTTCTTTTAATATGATTACCTTCACCGTCAACGATCGTACTGGGCTTAACTTCACCGTATCTATCTTTAATTCCTTTGATAAAAGCAGGTGTTGAACCGCAGCAACCGCCAAGCACACAGGCTCCGACATTAACAAGTCTTTCCATCTCGACAACGAAAGTATCGCAGTCCATGTCATAGGTAGTGTTTCCGTCCTCATCAACGGAAGGAAGTCCTGCATTTGGCTTAGCAATTATCGGTATAGAAGTAACCTCCGCCATGCTGCGAATGATCTCTTCCATCTTATCGGGCCCCGTCGAGCAGTTTGCTCCGACGGCGCAAGCTCCGAGAGCTTCCAATGTAATGGCACTTGCAGCTGCATCCGAACCAAAGAGCGTTCTTCCGTCAGCTTCAAATGTTAGTGTGACCATTACCGCCAGATCCGATACCTCTTTTGCCGCAATAAGAGCAGCTCTGCACTCCTGAAGACTCATCATAGTCTCAACAACAAGGAGATCGCAGCCTGCATCTTCAAGAATCTTGATCTGTTCCTTATAAACATCGACAAGCTCTTCAAAATCAAGGTCGCCTATAGGCTTAAGCTGCTTTCCTGTCATCGTAAGGTCTCCGGCAACAAGAGCCTTTCCTGCAACAGCTTCTTTTGACAACCGGACAAGCTCGGTATTTATCTCAACTATATCTTTATCAAGGCCGTAATCGGCAAGTTTTATTCTATTTCCGGTAAATGTCGGAGCATAAACAATATCGGAACCCGCCTCGGCGTAATTCTTCTGAAGCTCCTTCATTACGTCTTTATGTTCAAGGATCCAAGCCTCGGGGCAAACTCCGACCGGCATACCGGCCTTTATGAGATTGGAGCCCGTCGCACCGTCAAGAAATATTATCCTGTCTTTTGTAAATTCCAAAAATTGTTCTCTGTTCATCTATCTTTTACCTTTTTTATAAATATAGGAGCGAAATAAAACAATATCAAACATAAGGCCGCTATCAAGAACGGCTTTAGCCACATCGGTGGATACGGAATTATCTCTGCATATGATAATCTATCTACCACTGCCAAAACAAGCACATGATAATAGTAAATGTAATTAGAGCTCTTTTTCCCGATCTTATACAAATGATCCCCGGAAAAAACCTTGCATTCAGACAAAAGAAATATTCCGACGACTACGATCAAAGATCCTAAATACACTTCTTTTTTACCGAAAATAAATGCTTCAACTATAGACAACAGCGTTCCGAATATTGTCATGAAAATAAAGACCGGCTTCTTCGCACTCATTACATCTATATACGAATCTTTAAGCTCATTTCTTTTGCCCCTGAAAAGATCGGACAAAAATATGCCAAGAAGCACAAAGGGCATACCGATAAACAACCAGTTCCTCATAACATACCAAGTCGCTATGCTTATTCCAAACGGTCTTATCGGATAAAATGTCTGAAGCGCCTGCCCGAAATACAATAAGACAAGCAATGCAACAATAAGGAATTTATACCACTTCCTGAGTACAGGTGCAAAAATATAGATAAGACCCGTAACATACAAAAGTGCGAACAAAAACCACATATGATCGAACACAAATGCAGAGTCATATACAAATGTTCCGGAGTTAAACAAAACAAATCTTAAAGCCTCATTATATCCGTATTTTGAAAAAAGCCATTCTTTGATTGAATCACCCAGATACAAATGTACAGCTATCGAAAAGATAAAATAAATGATATATACACAGGCGGTGACTTTTAATATCTTTATGAAATATCTTCCGCTTTTTTCACGTATCTTTTGAGCGTTGTCGTCACCGTCCCTCAGAAGATATCTTCCGGATAAAACAAAGAAAAAAGGAACAGCCATCCTACTGACAGCTTCCATAACTGTTCCGAAATTTCCCGGAAAACCTGTATGGATTACAATAACAAGCATGCATGCTATAAAACTTATAAGATATAAAAATTTATTTTCTTTCATTTCCATGGGCATAGTTCCGACGCATCACTGCGGAGCGTTTCCTATTATACTAGAAAAGAAGCACTGATGTTACTCAGTGCTTGAATCTGAATCCTCTGAATCTATAGTCGATAACTGATATGCATCTTCTGTCGTGACGGAAACTCCTTCACCGGAAGGAACCTCTCCGTGAAGAACCTGCAAGATTACCATCGCTCTGTTGTTGGCTCTTTCATAATACTGAGAAGCAAGCTGTTCATTCTCTTCATCAAATTCGCCGTCATAAGCAAGATGATAACACTCGTTGGCTTTCTGCATATACTCTGCAGCTTCGACGGTAATCTCGGAAACACCGGAAAACTCATCGGGCACTTCACACTGTCCCATCTTCTGATATATATCATTCATTTCATCAAGATATCCAAGAAGCTCTTCCTTGGAGCCCTCGGAATTAGGATCGATAGCATCTATGGAATCACCAAGTTGCGAGAGCTTATCATAAAACTCAGACATCTCGGTCTTATAAGCTTCGAGCTTATCGTTTTTCTTTCCACATCCGACTGCCATGATTATGAACACAAAAACCAAACCCAAACAAAAACTTTTTCTAAAAAACTTTTTCAAAATATCACTCCGTATATTAGTCAGAATATTTGGATGCCGCCTTGAGTCTTGTAAGAGCTCTCGCAAGTCCCGCCTGAGATTTCTTAAACTCTTTGATAGACTGTTTGTGCTGAAGATGTTCCATGGCAAACTCATAAGCCTCCCTTGCTCTTTGCTTGTCAATATCTTCAGGTCTTTCAACGGTATTCACAAGAACTATACACCTATTGTTGGCTACTTGTACAGACCCCAAACTCACAACTCCGTAAAGCCACTCTCCGCCGGGCTGTTTGATCTTGATAACTCCGTCGGAAAGCGCAAGGATAAGCTCCTCGTGATTGGCAAGGATAGCAAGCTCACCGTCAGCGCAGGGAAGGATAATCTCCTCTGCTCTGTCATCATAAAATATTCCGTTTACAGATATAACCCTAAGTCCAAAGGTCGGGGCTTTTTCTTTACTCATAATTACGCCTCTATCTGCTTAGCCTTCTCAATAACTTCTTCGATCGAACCAACGTTAAAGAACGCTGCCTCGGGATATTCGTCCATCTCGCCGTCGATGATTGCCTTAAAGCCCTTTATCGTATCCTTAAGAGGAACGAATTTTCCTTGGATTCCGGTAAACTGCTCAGCAACATGGAAAGGCTGAGAAAGGAATCTCTGAATCTTTCTGGCTCTGTATACAGTCTGCTTGTCATCATCACTTAATTCTTCCATGCCGAGGATAGCAATGATGTCCTGAAGTTCTTTGTATTTCTGAAGAGTCTCCTGAACTTTAATGGCAGTTTCATAGTGCTCTTTTCCGACAATATCCTCTTCAAGGATACGGCTTGATGACTCAAGCGGATCTACCGCAGGATAAATACCCTGTTCTACGATCTTACGTGAAAGAACCGTCGTAGCGTCAAGGTGTGCGAATGTCGTTGCGGGAGCGGGATCGGTAAGGTCATCGGCGGGAACGTATACAGCCTGTACGGATGTAACCGAGCCGAATCTCGTTGAAGTGATCCTCTCCTGAAGTGCACCGAGATCTGTTGCAAGTGTCGGCTGATAACCGACAGCCGAAGGCATTCTTCCAAGAAGTGATGAAACTTCCGAGCCTGCCTGCACAAAACGGAAAATATTATCTATAAAAAGAAGCACATCCTGATGCTTAACATCTCTAAAATACTCAGCCATAGTAAGTCCGGTCTCGGCTACTCTCATACGGGCTCCGGGCGGCTCATTCATCTGTCCGAAGACAAGCGCCGTCTTATCGATAACTCCCGACTCCGTCATTTCAAGCCAGAGATCGTTTCCTTCTCTGGATCTCTCTCCTACACCGGTAAAGATGGAGTATCCGCCGTGCTCGGTTGCGATATTCTGAATAAGCTCCTGAATAAGCACGGTCTTACCTACACCGGCACCACCGAAAAGTCCGATCTTACCGCCTTTTGCATAAGGAGCAAGAAGATCGATTACCTTAATTCCGGTCTCAAGTATCTCGACAACAGGACTCTGATCTACGAAATTCGGAGCTTCTCTGTGAATCTCCCACTTCTCGCTGCAGGCTACTTCTCCCTTGTTATCGATAACATCGCCCATTACGTTAAACAGACGACCCAAAACTCCTTCACCTACGGGAACAGTAATAGGTCCTCCTGTAGAGATTACTTCCATGTCCTTGCATAAGCCTTCACTTGGAGATAACATGATGCATCTTGCGACATTGTCGCCGATATGCTGCGAAACCTCCATGACACGCTTTTTATCTTCTACATATACATAAAGAGCGTCGCTGATATATGGAAGATCGTTGTCTTCAAATTTTACGTCAACAACCGGTCCCATGACCTGTAAAATCTTACCGTTTTTCAAAAGAATATCCTCGATTCATTAATTAGCTTCTTTGGCTTTGGCTGCTTTTTTTGCCTTAACTTCTTTGGCATGCTTAAGCGCCTTGGCACCGCTGACAACCTCAGTTATTTCCTGAGTTATCATCGCCTGCCTTTGCCTGTTATAGGTTCTTTGAAGATCCATTATCATCTTCTCGGCGTTTTTGTTGGCGTTATCCATCGCCATCATACGCGCGCTCTGTACACTGCAAAATGCTTCTACAAGCGCTCCGTATATAAATCCCGTAATATAATTGGGAACTATATTATCCAATACGGCGGAAGGACTGGGTTCCATCAGAAATTCCTCAAGCATTGTACCTGTAGGCACCTTCTCTTTTCTGATGTCCGTAATGATATCAAGCGGAAGGAGCTTTTGGAATCTGGTCTCCGTCTTATTGCCGTGAACCGTTGTATAAATGATGTAAAACTCATCAACCTGTCTTGTGTAGTAATACTCAAGTATCTCTGCCGCAATCTTTCTTGCTCTGTGAAGAGTGGGATTCTGAGATGTAAATATAAAAGATTCCTCAATCTTCATATTCTTTGTAGCAAAATGAAATCTTCCGACTTCGCCTATCACAAAGAGCTTCCATCTGTCACCGTCCTCTTTGATATGTTCCTCGGCAAGCTTGATAACATTGTGGTTATATGCGCCCGCAAGTCCCTTATCATCGGTAAAGACGATGTAGCCGCGCCTTCTTTCTTCCTCGGGAATATCAAGTCTTGTCTCCAAAAAGATATTCTCAACTTCCTCGGGTAAATGCCTTACAATTCTGGATATCATAGCCTGAGTGGAAAAGAAAAACGGCTCGGTATCTGTCAGCATCTTCTTTGCTCTTTGGAGCTTGGTTGAAGATATGAGATACATCGCATTTGTAATTTTCCGGGTATCGTTGACACTTTCTATACGATCCCTGATCTCTTTAATAGTTGCCACTTGCTATTTCTTCCTTCAGTTTTTTGTTCTCCGCATCGTTAAACTCATCTACGGCGTCCAAAATTCTCTTTTTCAAAATATCTGAAAGATTCCTGCTCTTGGTAAGATCCTCGCAGATCTCACCCTGCTCCGTATTAAAGTAAGTAAGAAGTCTTTCTTTATAATCTTTAACGCTCTTGACGGGAACCATATCAAGTTTTCCCGAACCTACGGCAACGAGTATGATAACCTGCTCATGCATCGCAAGAGGATGCTCAAGAGGCTGCTTTAAAAGCTCCATCAATACATTACCGTGATCAAGCTGTTTCTTGGTCGCTTCGTCCAGATCGGAACTGAACTGCGTAAACACAGCCATTTCTCTGTACTGCGCAAGATCTACTCTTATACTGCCCGCAGCCTTTTTCATTGCTTTGGTCTGCGCCGCAGATCCCACACGGGATACGGAAAGTCCGACGTTAACGGCAGGTCTCATTCCTTCAAAGAAAAGATCACTCTCAAGGAAAATCTGTCCGTCGGTAATAGAAATAACATTGGTAGGGATATAAGCAGATACATCACCTGCCTGTGTCTCTATAATGGGAAGCGCCGTAATGGAGCCTCCTCCAAGCTCTGAAGATAACTTACTTGATCTCTCCAAAAGCCTTGAATGCAGATAGAATACATCTCCGGGATAAGCTTCACGTCCGGGCGATCTCTCAAGAAGGAGCGAAAGTGCTCTGTAAGCAACGGCGTGCTTGGAAAGATCGTCATATACTATAAGAACATCCTTGCCCTGGTGCATGAAATACTCTGCAAGAGCCGTTCCCGAATACGGTGCTATGTACTGAAGAGGCGCCATATCGGAAGCCGTTGAACTTACAACTATGGAATAATCCATGGCTCCGGTCTTTTTAAGGGTCTGTACGATCTTGGCAACGGTTGATGCCTTCTGACCGATGGCAACATAGACGCAGATAACGTCCTTACCCTTCTGATTGATGATCGTATCAAGTGCAATGGAAGTCTTACCGGTCTGTCTGTCGCCTATAATAAGCTCTCTTTGTCCTCTTCCTATAGGGAACATTGTATCTATTGATAAAATACCCGTTTCCATTGGTTCGCACACAGACTGCCTTTCAACGATACCGGGTGCGGGTTCCTCAACAGGTCTGTAGCCCGATTCCTTGATATCGCCAAGTCCGTCTATAGGCGCTCCGAGAGCATCGATAACTCTTCCTATAAAGGCTTCTCCAACAGGGATACCGGCCTCTTTATATGTTCTGACAGCTCTTGTTCCCTGTCTGATCGATGTATCATTACCAAAAAGAATGCATCCTATGTGATCGTCTCTTATATCCTGAGCCATACCTCTGGTACCGCCCTCAAACTCAATGATCTCACCGTAAAATGCATGTTCTATTCCGTCAATATTTGCAATGCCGTCTCCGACCCAGGTAACTGTTCCGACTTCACGGTCCTTAATGGAAAGATCAAATCTCTCAACCTTATTGCTGAGCATTGAGATGATCTTGCCCGTCTCTCTGTCGCCGGTCTTGCGGCTTATCTTATTAAGTTCAGCACGAAGCTGTTTGGCCCTTCCGGCATCCGACCAGTCATATTCATAGTTTTTGCAAGACACTATGAATCCGCCGCCGATGGAAGGATCGCATACAAGCTCAACCTCTATGTCATCAACTTCAAACTTCTTGCAAAGAACAGACTTGATCTTGTCAAACTGCTCTCCGCTCGGAGCCGTATCTGCATAGCGGAGCTTAGCTTTTAAAACATCACTCATTGTTTACTCCGGCTTCAATTATAAATTTGTCATACAGTTTTTTGTCATCTTCACTGCTGTGCTTGGTTGCCGCAATCTTGGAAGCCGCGTCGATAACCATGTCTGTAAGCTGAGCCGCATAAACTTCTTTTGCACGCTCATTCTCAACCTCGGCATTGTGCTTGGCTTCTACGAGGATCTGCTCTCCCTTTTTCTTGGCATCGCTAACTATACGATCATACTCAACATAGCCCTTCTTCTTGATCTCGGAAAGAATATGCTCTTTTTCAATATCAACGGACGCTATCTTATCCTCGTATTCTTTTTGCGTATTAAGAGCTTTCTGCTTGGCCTCTTCTGCTTCCAAAGTAGCTTCGTCAACCTCTTCCATTCTCTTTACAAGAACGGCATCTACTCTGCCAAAAAGAAACTTCTTGGCTACAAAGAACAAAAGCAAAAGATTAAAAACTGTACACCCAATACTTAAGATACTAACATTTAACACGTCTATACCCTCGTCTCTAATAGTTTAATCAAAGATCATGTAGAAAAGATAATCATAATAGCCACAACGAAGCCATAAATAGCTGTTGCCTCGGCAAGCGCGCATCCAAGAAGAAGAAGCTTCATGATCTTTCCGTCCGCTTCGGGCTGTCTTGCAACCGCATCAGTAGCCTTAGCTGTGGCAAGGCCGATACCGATTCCTGCTCCGATTCCTGTAAATGCTGCAATAGCTGCACCTAATGCTGTTAAATTCATCTTACTGTTCCTCCTTAGCGTCAAATATTACTCGACTGCTTCTTTTATATATAATGATGTCAAAAATACAAATACATACGCCTGTATTGCACCATCAAATATATCAAAATAAACACTTAATAATGCGGGGAAAATAACCGGCATAACATGCTTGATAAGTTCCATGATTACCGTCGCTCCCAAGATATTACCGAAAAGTCGCATGCACAAAGACAAAGGTCTTATGGCAAGCTCAAGTATGTTCATAGGCGCGATCACGGGCATCGGCTGTGCAAAGCCCTTAAACCACTTTCCCAGACCTTTCTTGCGAAGCCCTGCCGCTTCGACAAGAATTATACTCATAAGAGAAAGAGCTACCGTAACGGTCAGATCCATAGTCGGCGGAGTGGCTCCGAACAATCCGACCATATTGCAGGCACAGATAAAAATAAGTACCGTAGCCATATAGTCCTGATATCTGACGCCCTCTTCTCCGAGCATACCTCCCGTCACTCCTCTTATCCAGAGTACAAAGCTTTCAACGGCGGCCTGTCTTTTTGAAATATTGTGCACCTTAAAACCATGGGTAAGAAATAAGATTAAAAGAATAAGAATACCTATTACTATCCAAGAAACAACAACCGACTTATAAAGATCAAATAAACCGTTCCCGTAAGGAACATGAATAAATGCTTTATCTTCTTTAAGAAGTTCATTAAATAGTTCTTTCATACAGCTCTCCTGTTAATCAAAACTATAGACTATTATAGAATTTATGCGGTAATTGTGCAATCCTTTTCACGGTTAAAACATATTTTGCGCAAATAATATTCGCCACGCAGTTAAAGTTTTCTGAATATTCCGTCAAAAAAGGACGAAGCTTCTCTGCCTCGTCCTTTCATGGATTATATTTAACGTTCGCTTCAAAATTAGATGATCTCGATCGCATCCTTTTGAGCGTTTGCTTTGACGATCATCTTGTCATAAGTCTTTCTGTCGTTCTCTATTCTAAGAACAATTCCGTCTATGACGAATATGGTTCCGGCATAAGCCACTTCCGATATGACGGCCTGAGCGGCACTTCCTTTGTCGATTTCGGCTTGTATCCTTATCTTTTTGGCAGAAAGCTCTTTTATCTTAGCTTCTTTCATTCCGATGGCCGCGTTGATCTTGATCTTCCACTGCATCTTTTGCCTATCGACAGCGCCTGCTTCCTGGAGCTTAAGACTCTCTGTCTGAAGGGTTCTGAGATCCTCTTCCTCTCTGCTTATCATCTTTTGAATATTATTGTACTCAGTTAGGAGTGAACCGTTAACTCCAAGATTGATGATTGTCTTGGCACCTGACCTGTTTCCTACGGAAGCCGTTTCTATTCCGACAAGCGACTGGCACGTTCCGCCGTATATAATTCCGACACGTCCGTAAGTCTTTATAAGCCCGCTTGAGTTGATCTTACAGTTAATAAAGTAGTTACCGGATATATTCTTACCTGTGATCGTAACTCCCTCAAAGAACTTGGCGGAAATATCTCCTTTTGCAGTGATTGAACCTCTTATAGGACAAGTCGCACCACCTTTAATTATGACATTACCACCGCTCACGATCTCGGAGCTTTCCATATGACCACCGATAATAATATCTCCGGTAGCCTTGATATCACTGCTTGAATGAACGTCGCCCGTTACATATACAACGCCGTCATAATTGATCTTTTTATCCGTCACCTTAACTTCCGGAACAATCATTACCTTCTGAATATTGATCACACCGTCAACCATACTTATGGCGCCTGAATATTTCGCAACATAAGTAACTCTGTCGTTAAGGATCATAAAGCCTTCGCCCTTAAGTATCGGGATTTCTTTACCGTTTCTGGCTTTCAGAGCTTCTCCGAATACATTGTATCCGTCTTCACCTTTGGTCGCTCTGTGATAATAAGCAAGCTTATCGCCTACGCGAACCTGCTTAAGCGTATCCATATTGGAAAGATCGGCCGTACCGTCTTTTAATATTATAGGTTCGTTATTGGTCTCGGTATCAAAGAAGAAGTCATAATATCCGTCAACACCGTCAACAGGGCCTTTACCTGCGGCAACAACATAATTCTCACCGGAATTGATATGCCGAAGCATCCTTTTGATGCCCTCTTTATCGATACCCATTCTGATCCTACATTTTAATAGGAAGTTAAATATCAGTTCTTCCGTATAAGAAGCACCGTCACTTCTAAGCGGAAGCTTTAACATACAGAGCATATCGTCTGCCGAGAAAGAAATATAATCATCCTTATGCGCCAGCATAGAATTAAGAAGCACAGCGTCATCACTGATACCCTCGGTTCTGTCCAGTGCAGCGGGACTATCAGCCGCAACCTTCCTTTCGCCGCCGGTTATCTCACCCTTTTCAAGCTTCTCTCTTATGCGCCTCATATCGGTAGCGGTATACATCATCGTTGAATACTTACTGATATCAAGGCCTTCTTCTATGCCAAGCCTAATCTCACGCATCTGATCAGCCTGGTACAGAGGCTTTGCATAAGGCGAAATATCTATCTGATGCTCAAGTCCCGTTCTGAGCTCGTACATTTGCATCCATCCGTATGACGGATCTGCGTACTGACCGACATCAACACCGCTTTCAAGTCCGAGCCTTATTTCTTTGATCGCATCACCTCTCATATCACCGGTTATATGTCGGTCTATATCGATGCCTTCCTTTAAACAGATTCTGATCTGCTCAAGCTGTTCGGCATCAAAGCTGTCTTTTATGTATCTTTGAATATCAACCCCGTCAAGATGTGCAAGGTGAAGCTGCTCAAGTATATTTGCATTATATTTGGTGATCTCTCCGCCGCTGAATATGAGCCCGTCAACCGCGCTCTTTCTGACAGCTCTCATTTTCATATAAGGAATTGCCGGAGAAGCATAATGAGAAATATCGATACCGGCTTCAAGCCCCTTTCTGATCTCTCTCATCTGCATACTGTCATAAGACGGGTCCTGATAAAAGATAATGGGAACATCGTGATCTTTGGAAAGACCAATGCGCAATTCTCTCATCTGATCTGCCAGATACTCAGGTTTTGCATAAACCGTAACATCTATTCCCATAGCAATACCCTGGCGGATCTGTGAGAGCTGTTGAAGGTCAAAACCCTGTTCCCTATATGATGACATATCAATACCCTGAGACATCTCAAGACGAAGTTCTTCCATCTCCGTCCAAGGCATTTCAGGGTTAGTATATTTAGAAACATCTATTTTATCTGCAATACCCTTCCTTATCTCAGCAAGCTGGAGGGCATTAAAACCAAGAGCCTTAAGTTTCTCAACATCGGCTCCTAAGTTTGCACACAACTCTAATTCTCTCTCATAGGCGTTCTTATTAAAAGATTCAAGTCCGGCATAACTATTTAATTCATTCACAAGCTCATCATCCTGCACTGTCATAAATTTTATGCCCTCATAAGATAAAGAATATTCAGATTCCTTCCAAATATATATTAATTCTACCATACAATATGTACTTTTCTCAATAAACTGTAGTTTTAAAGGCTTTATGAAATAAAAATGAAATATTTTTTAAAAAAGTGTTGACATATTTTTTAATATCTATTAAAGTAATATTACGTTAGAGTTAATATTTAGCTCGGAGAGGTAATCAGGTATGAAAAAAAGAATAATAGTAACACTTATGTCAATTGCAATCGCAATTACTTCTGTTGCTTGTGGGGACAAAGTACTGATTCAGCCGGCGACGCTTGGTACATCATCGGGGATTGAAGTCAAAGCGTCCGATGATGACTCGCTTGATGAGGCAGACAAATCTTCCACTGAGGTTTCAACAGATGCAAACTTCACATCCGGCGAAGTCATAGACAATGTTTATGAAAACGAATTCTTTAATGTTAAGATTCCTGTATCAGAAGGAATGGTGTTCGCGGATGAAGTTAAGGTTGCAGAACTTAACGGATTGGTTGATAACACTATCACCAATGAACAGCTGAAAGAAGCGATGGATAAGCAAGGCTCTCTTGCCGTAGCATATGCTACAGATAATAATCTTTCAGCCTTCACAGTTTCGATTGGTTCTGCAGGAAAAATCGCCACCGCTCTACTAAGCGAAAAGAAAATAATTGAAGCCAGCAAGGATTCTCTTATATCGCAGTACGAGGGAATGGGATTAACAGATATCAGCACATCGATTGAAAAGACCACTTTTATAGGAGAAGAACATGAATGTCTCTCAATTACAGGTACAGCTCAAGGCGTAACATTCCACGCCAAAGTCATTTGTCTTTTAAAAGATGGTTATATCGGAACATTCGCTGTCGGCGGTCCATCCGAAGAAGTTTGTAATATTTTGGACGGCGCCACTAAGCTTAATTGATATAGATAGAAATTATTGTTTGGGATTGATTAAAAAAGGGGAACAAAATCATGGAAAAAAGTATGGAAAAAGATCTTAAAAGATTAAATATGGAAGTTTATATTGTTGGAGCTATCATTTTTATAATTATCAATTTCTTTACCATGACACATTTTAACAAGACACATGCCGATGAGCCATACAGAATCGCTCACGACTACATGTACGAAGAACAAGAAGAATCACCTGCCGAAGAGGAAGTACTACCCAATGCAGGTTTTTCAAAAATGATTTCAGATTTAGATTTTAGTGAATAATAAGGAGAGAAAAAATGAAAAAATGTATTGAAAGAAAAATGGGAATTAAAAATATCTTAGCCTTGGCTTTGGCAGCGCTTACAATCTTCGGCGCATGCATGATCGGTTTTTCCAATAAAGCATTCGCTGCAGGTAGCGTTGACGCATCCATCCTCGGATCAACCAATGGCAAATCTTATACAAACGAGTATTTCGGAGTTAAGATTCCGTTATTCAAAAACTCAACAATCGGAACTGACGCCGATCTTGCAGCCGATAACGGAGTTGATCCCAACGGTTATTCCGCAGACAAGAGAATTGCTGCAATAAATGCCGGCGAGCATGTATATATTCAGCATTTCGAAAGCAACAATAATGTCGTTTCAATCGCTGTAGGAAAATTCGATTCAAAAGAAGAAAAACAGCTTTTCATGAAGACTATCGCTAAAGAAGACCTTCAATCTACTATTGATGCATGGAATGAAGATCCCGATTTTACAATTTCCGAAAGCGGACTTAAAAAGATTAACTGTTTTGGTAAGGATCGTCCTGTAATCTTAGTTAAAGGACAATATGCCGGACGTAATTTTACATCCGCTCACACTTTCTATTTTAAAGACGATTGCTATATGGAAGTACTTATAGACGGATATGGTCGTAACCAGACAGAAGTTTTAAAGAAATCATCACTTTTAAAAAAGTAATATAAAAGAAATTATATAAAAACAAAAAGAAGGAAAATGAAAATATGAATAAGAAAATTATCGCTGCAATTGTTGCAGCCGCTACTATCCTCTCAGTTATGGGATGCTCCGATGAGGATCAGATCAATGAAACAGCAACTGAAACTGTCGAGGAATCCGGTAACACGGATGTAGAAATGAGTTCCGGTGTAGAAACCTCAATCGAATCTATTGATGTTGATTCTGAGTATGAATCACTTGAAGACACCGATATGGGATTTGATGAGACTTCAAGCGAAAACTCCGCTCCTGCTTCCAACGCATCCGCATCTGCGCAGGATCCTTCCGCAATGCTCGGCAAAACTGTAAAAGTAGGTGAAGCAGGCGTTTACGAAAACTCATTTTTAAATTTGAAAATGACTCTACCTGACGGCGTATGGCTTTCGGAAGACGATTATTTTGCTAAGAAGAACAACGTTTCCGTAGCTGAATGGCCCGCTACTGCTATGCAGATGGTAGAATCAGGTTCACCTGTGCTTGTTCAGTACGCAGGACTTGATATGAATTCTTTTACAGTAACAATTTATAAGGATAATAATTTTAATCAGGATAAATTTCTTGAAATAGCAACAAACGATTATAAAAACGCAAATGGCGATCTTCCTCCCACAAATATTACTTCTGAAACAAGAAGTGTAAATTTCCTTGGAGAAAGTCATGATGTATATACTTTCAAAGGTACTTTGGGTGAAGAGAATTATATTGCCAACTATCTCTTCTACTCTAAGGACGGATATGTTTACCTGATTGAACTTAGCGGTTTTGCTGATTATATCGACTATTTTGGAAAGGCAACTTCATTAAACTAAATTAAATACATTTTACAAAAAGAGCTAAAACTGATACTCTTGATAAGGCGCTTATATAAAAAATAGGAAAGAGGGAAAACTATGAAACTTAGAAAAGTACTTGTATCGGTTTTAGCTTTATCTATGCTCTTTAGCGTGCCTACATTCGCATGCGAGAAATCTCACCATCATCACAAAAAGAATACAGAGGTATCAGCTGACGCTTCAACAGAAGCTTCTTCTACAGAGGACGCTGCTGCAGAAGCTTCTTCTATTGAAGATGCAGCTACAGCAGAAACTTCAACAGATATCGCAGCTACAGATGCCAGCACTGAGGCTGTAATTGAAGAAGCTATCGAGAATAACTTCAGCATCGGCGAAGTTAAAGGAAATGTTTATGAGAATTCTTTCTTCAACGTTAAGGTCGAAGCACCCGAGGATCTTAAGTTTAATGAAGAAGGTATCATGACACTTGTCGACAACTATTCAACAAGTCCCGTTGCAAAAGAGATTACTAAGAGAGTTATTGAAGTAATCCTCTCAGCGGATTATCCTGTACAGCTTCTTAA
>JAEEGK010001557.1_pt1 | contig 57700 bp, 46 predicted proteins | sample 8958771 | NCBI WGS metagenome assembly JAEEGK01 (sample SAMN16246547, study PRJNA631951) | gut metagenome | biome: gut microbiome; feature: rumen; material: SC-attached | host: Bos | place: Iran: Karaj | collected 2018-10 | reverse complement strand
AGCACCTCAGGTTACAGGAACTGAAATTAAGTTCGCTGTTAACCCAGCACTTCGTCTTGGTTGGACATTCTAATTAAAACTTAAGGAAAAATCACGGTTAACACCGTGTATTCTTCAAATCTAAATAATTTAATCCTATGGGGAGATACTGTGAAGTATCTCCCCTATTTTATAATTATTATCACACTTTCTGGTTGCTACTTATTCTTTAAAAGCATTTGGATATATAATAACTACTCAAACGCCCCCAAAAGGACAAAAGACAAAAAGGACGAAAAACGAAAACCAAAACGATAACGATAACGAAAACGAAAACTATTTCAACGAAAACGATAACCTTAACCGTTAACCATTAACCATTAACCATCCCCTTTTATTTCTTGTTGCGACATAAACTCCGCGGGGTAACCCAATGCGTCACCGATAGCTCCACCAATCAGCGAACTGTGTTTAGTTTTACTTTAACTATCTTACATTTTATATAATTTTGTAATATTATAAAGAAATGTATATCTTTGCATCATGGTAGCATTTGTAAACTGACAATTATATAATGAGTGGAATGCAAGGCACAGGAAACAAAATGATAATAAGACGGGCAATGATGGTTGTCGGTTTTATATTGCTGATGTTATTGTTTGTGATGGCGCTGCGCTATTACACAATGGGAACTGTAGCTCTTACAGGTACTGCCATATTGGCTATTATGACCGCAAGGGTGAGAGTAGCCATGAAAGGATATCAATATCGTCATTCTTTAGGATTTCGTTTTCTTTTGTTGATGACAGGCACATCGTGTTTCTACTTGATAATTCCATGCAAATGGCTGGCTGAAACCCTTTATCATTATACCAATCGTTTGATGACGCCCGTCATCACATTTGCAACAATTGCCATTTTGGCTCTTCTTTTGTTCTTTTGGGCTCGATTAAGGTATAATTACCAATGTAAGGAGGGACATGAGAAATTATCCCGTACATATATCATACTTATGGTGCTATCCATAGGCATTTTATGTGCACAAATGTTAGGTTCAATCAGTGCAGATATATAAATATGAATACCTCATATCCGATAACCAACGAAGCAAGCAACTCGCTGTTAAAGCGCGTTATTAAAACTATTCTTGCCAGCAATAATTTTTATAACTACTACCGTAGCGTTTCTCCTAGAAACTCAAAAGTTGACATTAATAATGTTCAAGAAGAATGGTGTCTTCCTCAGCTCATCTTTCCATCTGACATACCCGATTTTAGTCATCTGCCAGAGTTAACCAGACACTCTTTCATTGTTGCCGGCTTTTCAACCTACCGCGGTGGAAGCGGAGAAAGCGGACTTGCCGATGAAGACGATCCTGAATTGAGGATTATAATTGTTGCCGAGGGTGAGAGTGCCTTTTCGGAGGATGGCGTAGATTATTGTGAATATAAATTTCATGGAACGTTGCCCCTGCCTCATTTCGATTATGATGCAGAAGCCTTAAAGGATGCTGTCAATGAGGTAATTCTGTTGACCAAAAGTCTGAGTGCGGACAATGCACAACAATGGACAACCAGGCTACATTTGGCATTAGACTTGCTATCCTCTAACGGTAGGCCGTTGAAAATACTCGAGACCATGGGGTTATATGACTTTGAGGCATTGCGGTCGATGATTGTCCAGAAGTATGGCACAGATAATTCGGTAGCAATTCAAGCAATTCACAACCTGGAGCACCACCTGTACCTTTATACTATGACGTGCATAAACAGGACGCCTAATTCAGTTTCTTCTGATACTAAAGAAGAGAAGTCCATTCTCCCTACCGGTTCCAAACATTCAGAGGCATGGATTTCTAACATCAAGACGCAACGTCCGGAAGAGTATAAATGGTTGAAGTACATACATTGCCCATCACTTCCCGACCACATCACTGAGCCTACCTACATTTCCGACCTGCTGCCTGAGAACTGGCCGGATGATATCGAAGCTATGCAACAATATCTTCAATGGACTGAATCAGATGAAGCCAACTTGAAATCATCACTCGGCAATACAACCAACGATGCTTATATGGAGTCTATAAGACAGTTGGTCAGAAAGAAATTACGCAAGGAGGCTGTCAAGGAATTCAATAATAAGAAAATGGAATGGATGGTGCTTTACAATAGGTAAGCCTTAAACCATCATGTGTTTCAACCTACCATTTAGGGTATATGTGAATTCTAAACCAGTATCCATTTTTCTCTTTTTTGTAAAGTCCAATTTCAACTTTGTAATTATTTCCTTGCTGGGTTTCACTATATTCCCAATAAATATGCGAATTATCTCCTTCCTTTGCTGGGGGGAATATGATTCCTTCTTGTTTAATTTCACTTACATACTTAAGTACTATTTGTAGAGCTTCCTCTTCTGTTAAAGAAGAATTGAGATATGTTTCATAACACCAGTGTATTCTGCCAGACTTATCAAAGCTCAAAGATGCACTCTTAACCGGAACTCCATGATAAATCCCGATAGATTCCTCAACCTCTACAAAAGAATCATAAACGTGGATTTTTTCAAAGCCTTCTTTCTTGATTAACTGGACAGCTTTTTCTTTTGTCAATCCTTTGCCATCCTTAGGAAGAAAACCAAATGGATAGAATGTCATTGATGCCGCTGAAAGCACCCTTTTCCCAGGAGAAATATTCGGGGATGAGCCAGTCGTGCTATTTCCTGAAAATACAGCGCCATTGCTTTTAAGTTTATCATAACTTTGACCGATAATAGAAGAGGTCAGGATTTTCATCAGTTTCGGTTCCAGAATATATGAGCACTTTGAATCGGACCAAACCTCCATTTCCTCAATATCGCTTTTACACAGTATTTCTATGTCTGATCTGGGAAATTCTGCAGAAATTATAACGGATGACCATACTCCACCATCAATAACCTTTTTTCCATTATTTATGATAGTAACGGGTAAATCTGCCGATTTCCCATCGGATAGACGAAACACACATCGCTTTTTAAGCATTTCGTAGGTTGGTAACACGTCTGCCAAATCGTTAAATATGACATCGTCACTAGTAAAAAATCTAAATGCCAACAAAACATTATTGTCATTAGCCTTCCATGTGGTTGTTATACCAACATCCCACATTGAATTTGTCGCATAGTCCACAGAAAAAATATCTGAGGCTTGACAAACAATCATTCGCTGATTACCAGTACCACTGGTAATTACGTTATACTTAATTCCGTTCTGTGCATGAGCAATATATGACATCAATGCACAGAGAATAATCAGAAAATGTTTTTTCATAATACTAATTCGAATTCGTATTATCAATTTTTATACCCGCTTCCGCCACATTGGCTACACATGCCAGAACCTCTACAATAGCCACAACGACCAGAGCCATTGCAAAAAGAACATTGGATAGTTCCACCAAACGTACCGCTCACAGTTCCTCTACCATAGCAATGGGCACATGAGCGTGAACCATGACAATAGTATTTATCATATACGGTTCCAGACCGACTACAATTACCCGATCCTAAACAGTTCTGACATTTGCTGGCGGGTCTTGAATTCGGTTGCTGATAATTTCCCCCCTGTTGGGGTGCAGCCCCGCCTCCACTGGAATTACCAGTATACTCACTTATATGATTGCCAGCAACAAAATAGGTGTCTGTAACACTTTGAATATTCACTCCTGGCATCTGAGGTAGCGGCTGATAATATGCATTTATGATAATTCTGAACCGCAATTCCTTCTGTATAGGGTTATATATATACATAGAGATTGTATTACCATCATCCCCGCCATAACATAACCATTCACCGTCATTCTTCCAATAATTTGTTGTATTTCCATCTACTACAATTCTATTCCGGTATATTGCCACATTATGAAGACTAGGTTGCCCCGATCTTGCAAGCTGGTTTCCTGTGTTTATAATGCCGGTATTTGTAAACAAACCCTTGTTTAAGAGGGTTGAAGATGACTGTCCTTGAATGTTTTGCGTAGAAAATGAAACTAAAACTAACAGTACAAAAAACAAGCGAGATAAAAACTTCGTATTTTCCATATTACTATTATTTTTTAGATTGGTTAATAAAGTCATCGATTGTGCCGCAAAAATAACAAACATTCATTAATTCGCAAAAAATTCTGTAAATACATTATCTTTTTTTTGAAAAACAATTCCGTGTGCGCCCCCATATTTTAAGCCTCCAAACTATACTTTACACAACAAGCATAGTTCAATATCATTAAAATTCTTTAAACGATAACCTTAACGATAACGATAACCTTAACCAAAACGAAAACGGAGGGGACGAAAACGAAAACCAAAACGAAAACTATTTCAACGAAAACGAAAAACTCTTTAACCGTTAACCTTTAAACGTTAAACGTTACAAACCATTAATCATTAACCATTTTGTTAAACCTTTAAATTTTTAAAACTATGGCAATTATTGTAAAAGGCGACCTTATGGGCGCAAATGGTAAGGTAGGCAATAAGATCTACTACACATCAAATGGCAAGACTATCGTTCGAGAAATCTCTGCCTCTAACTACAACAGTAAGACTGTTCAGCAACTGCTGCAGCGAGTAATCATGAAGACTGTGGTACGCAACTATTCTGCAATGAAGGATATCGCAAACCACTCGTTCGAAGGTGTCAAGGTGGGTGCCGACAGCATGGCACGATTCAACTCCCTCAACGCGGCTTACTTCCGCGACCGTGCAGCACAAATCGTGAATGAGGGTATGTCGCTCGCTGCCTTCGTACAGTTCTCAAAACTGGGTTCGAAGAAGTTCACTCCAGCAGCTGTATATCTCTCTGAGGGTACGCTGACTCAGATTCACCCGGGTATCACTCCGTTCACTACCGCAGGCAGCGCTATCGCAACGCTCGACGTTCCTGTAAACACTTATGCTTCGCTGGCTAACCAGTATAACCTGAAGCGCGGTGACCAGGTGACTTTCTGCACAGTGGAGAAGGATGCATACGGCGAGTATCTGTTTAAGTACGAACGTCTGATTCTCGACCCTCGCACCGAAGACGGTGACGCTGCTCCTATGTCTTCTCCTCTTATCGTGGACAATGCTTTCGGCACTCCAAGCCGTCGCAATCAGGGTGAGTTCTACTACCTGGCATACGACGAGACTGCTAAGCAGCTCCGCTGGAAGGCTATCAACGGCGATGTGTGTGCAGTGGCTGTAATCGCAAGCCGTAAGTCCGGCAGCACTCAGTTCCGCTCTACTTCCAAGTTCGTTCTGAGCGAAGAAGTTCTCGGCACAGACAAGTGTTCTCTGCTCGAAGCAATTGGTGCAGCACAGGCTGGTGCTACTGAGGTGTACCTCGATGAGGACAATGCTCTCTACCTGAACAACGAAGGTGAGGGTGGCTCTCAGGGCAGCGCAAGCCAGAGCGAAAGCGACACTCCTGTGGACAAGACTATGCGCATCGACCCAGCTGTGAAGTTCAACGGCGTAAGTCAGGACGTAAGCGGTGGTAACGTGTCGATAACTGCCAGCCAGGGTCAGAACATCAGTGTGGAAATCACCGGTCAGAACATCGATGCTGCCAAAGGTGAAGCAATCGGAGACCCACACATCCAGGGGCAGCCTGACATGCAGGTTCAGCGCACCTACGCTGAGGACGGCACTAAGTTGACATTCGTATTGTCTAACTTCACTATCCCGGCAACTGTTCGCTTCGACTACGACACTGAGCACTGGTTCAACCTTGCAGTTGCACTGCCTAGCAGTGATGATGGCACTGACGAGTCTTAAACGAAAACGAAAACTGGGTGAGCCCTTCGGGACTCACCTTTTCTGTAAAATGTCCTTTTTGTCCTTTGTCCTTTTGGGGGCGTTTTGTATATTTGCGGCTGAAAGGAGGTTTTCTTCACTACCAGAAACTGATAATAATGAATATACTTCTCGTTTTTGCAGCAGCTATTCTTCCTGTAGCAATTCTGCTAATGTATATTTTCAGGAAAGACCCACAACCGGAACCAAAGTCGTGGTTGTGCAAGTCCATGTTTTATGGTATGGCAATAATCATTCCGGTAATTGTTGTGGAATTATTACTTCAACTCTTACTTTTCGGACCGGAAGGCAAACAGGCGACCATTTTTGACAGTACATTGAATGCTTTCGTTGTTGCAGCTCTTCCTGAGGAGACTTTCAAGTTATTGGCTCTATGGCTCGTATTACGAAAGAATCCGTTTTTCGATGAACACTTCGACGGAATAGTATATGCCGTATGTGTAGGCATGGGATTCGCTGCCATTGAAAACATCATGTATGTCGTAGGGGAAGAATCATGGCACTCTGTTGCAATCGGTCGTGCACTATTTGCAGTTCCTGCTCATTATGCATTTGCAGTTCTGATGGGCTATTACTACTCAGTATATCACTTCATTGATCATTCGCCCCTGAACGCTATAAAGATTCTTGCATATCCAGTCGTAGCACATGGCATTTATGATGCAATAATAATGGGATTCAACGTAAATCCGTATCTAAGTGGAATAGGTTCATTTGCACTGATTTTCTTTTGCATCAGATTGCACAAATATGTATTCAAAAGAATCACTGCGATGATTGAAATTGACAAGAATAAAAACATCAATTGCTAGTAATGAAATTATCTTAATGTAAGAATTCAAAATAGCTAAAGACTTACCCACCTATTGATAGGTGTGCAATTTTTAAATCGCCCCCTCAAAAACCGTTCATTAATGAATTTCTTCGTATTCATTAAAGTATGACTTATTAGTTTATCCAACAACTAATGAAAACCTCAGACCTAATGCATTTGCTATAAGCATAAACGTAGAAAGCTGCATATCCGTCTGTCCATGTTCTAACGAAGATATGTATTCGCGTTTCTTGCCAATACGTTCACCTAACTGCTGCTGTGTCAATTTCTGGCGTTTACGCTCATCGCGTAGAATTTCTGCATAATACCACGCCTTGGCTTTTGCCTCGAACTCTTCACGGCCAGGAGTACCTTTTTCACCATATTGTTCAGCAAGATGCAGAGAACCTGTTTTCAGTCCTGCTAATTTCCTTTCGTCAAGCTTTATCATAGTTATGTCCTCCTTAAATATATTTGTTCAAGATATTCTGAGCTTTTTCAATCTCACCTTTATATTGCTTTGTACCTTTTTTCAAAAAAGAATTAAGGAAAAGCACACGTTTACTCTCCATGAACGACAACGTATCTATTGCAAAAATAATTGTACGATATTCGTTGTTGCCGACAGAAATTCGTGCCTCATAGAATTCTGTTTCTTCCAACTTCTTAACGAATTTTCTGTTTACAACGTATTGAGTCTTAATCATTGTCTCAACATAGTCATACTTTACCCTAGTCTTTTCATCTAAACTGGCATAGTATTCATCATACTCTTTTGAGTGGATAGTTTCTCTAACGTCATCATTCATGCTGCAAATGTAAGATATTTATTACATATACGCAATATTTTGTAAGAAAAATATTATATTATATCATAAAATTCATCTATAGAAAAAATGTCCTTTTTGTCCTTTGTCCTTTTGGGGGCATATAAAAAAACGGGGGTGCTTGGCACTCCCGCTTGAATAGTTCTAAAACTATTCGTCATTAGATAATTTTAAATAAGATTATTTTAAATCAGATATGTAATTAAACCTATCAACAGTTGTTTTCTGATGCAAAGGTTCATCTTTTTTCAGCAATTGAGGAATTTTTCTTGCAGAGAAAATGTGTCAAAATAACAATTTATTTGCGTCAATACGTAAAAGTGACATTTCAACGATAACGAAAAATGAATCAAAATAGAAAATTTTTGTATATTTGCATCAAATAAATTTAATATGGCACAGAAGAGGTTTCACAGGCATTATGAGGTTGGAGGTCCCAATCTGTATTGGATTATTTTTGCATATCTGGTGTTGGGATGGTTTTTCCCTGTTGTGGGATGGGCCGCGGTAATCTGTATGATCGGTCCTGTATTGACATCGGTATGGAGGGGCAGATGGTGGTGCGGACATGTGTGTCCGCGAGGGAATATGTATGACAGGTTATTGTCGAAGTATTCGCCTCACCGCCCGATTCCTAAGTTTGTGAGGACGTTCGGGTTCAGACTGTTCATGGTGTGTTTTATCTTTACTATGTTCGGAGTGCAGATGTATTTCGCCTGGGGCGACTGGGGTGCTATGGGAAGGGTGTTCTGGAATATCATCCTGCTGACTACGGTTGTGGGTGTGGTGCTGTCGTTTATCTATGCTCCGCGCACGTGGTGTTCGTTCTGCCCGATGGGTACGCTGTCGTCGTGGGTAGCTCCGAAACGGGTTCCGCTGCCACGTGTATTCACACGTATTCGTGTGGATAGCAGTTGTGAGATGAAGTGTAAGATGTGTGCTCGCGTTTGTCCTATGCAGCTGACTCCATATGAGTGCCGCGGAAGTGAGGTCGGGTATCTGCATGCAGATTGTCTGAAATGCGAGAAGTGCGTAAAGGCTTGTCCGACAAAAGTAATTTCAGCGAAAGAAGGCTGAAGGCTGAGGGCTGAAGGATGAGATTTCCTCACTCCCAATCCAGCACCCAATGACTGTCGGAATAGTTGCCAATGAGATGGGCATCGTGTATGGGGTGGAGCTGGCGCATTTCTGGAATTCTACCTGAGGTGTCTATCGGGTTGCCGTCGGTGTCGTGACTATTGAATTCGAGGAGGGTGGCGGTTTTGGATTCGTCGCCTATCTTACCCCATCCGGATGAAGGGATATTCTCGAGGGTGCAGTTCAACAGAACGCATTCCGCATGTGGATAGTTTTTTCCGTGATTATTTGGGAGACGACCCAGTACTGCCTTATCAGACATTCCCTTGAAGTGGCAGTCGATGAATATGTTGCCATGATTAGCTTCTGTGTTGCGAATCCACATAAATGGTCCATAGCTTGTTATGGTGCAATGGTTGAAGAATGAGGGACCGCGTCCAAGTATTGTGTCACCGCCTCCGTCTATGCGGCAGTTCTGCCAATAACAACTTCCGTTGGCTTGTAGTGCATCGCCGTCGCCAATGATGTGGATGTTCTCGAAATAGTTGCGTTCTCCATTCACGAGGAGTCCTTCAGCTTGTCCCTTGCAATCTGTTTTCACAGTAAGATTGCGGAATGTAAGGTCGCTGCAGTTGTCTGCGGCAAAGGCTGCACGACGCGAAGGGAAGGTGCCACGTACTTCATTGGTTTTGATGTCGGAGGGATGCGGATTGAATACTTCGTTGTTCGGGTAGTGGATGAGCACTCCGTCGCGCGATTCTCCCTCGATGGTGACAAACCGTTTATTGCGGAAATATACCAGTTCTTCGTATTCGCCATTTTTCACGATGACATGATAACCGTCCTGTGCCGTTGCAATTGAATCGGGAATGAAGTCCATTGCTCCCTGCACGGTGGAGAAGTCGCCTTTTCCGTCTGCAGAAACGGTCAGTTGTCTTCTATTGCTGTCAGGAGCTTTTTCCTTTGTGCAGAACCTCCAGGTTTTCTTGCTTTTGATACCATCGAATCCCCCTACCACACCTTTGTCGATGGTTACGTAGTACTCATGATTATAATCCAGCATGTTATGGTGCAGGTATATGGTCAGTTGTTTGCCGTGAGCGATGATGGGATAGAAATGAAATCCATCTGAGAACCCTCCGATGATATCGAGTTGGTAGCGACTTCTGTCCCAGGCATTCACACCAGAGGGAGTGCCAGGTTTGGTATTGCGATTAGTGATGTGCTGCGACTTATATATATAAGGTACGGGTGTGTATTGTGCCGCAGGGTTATTTGGTTGGCTTTCGGTTGGTCCCGCAGGAATACTCATATCCAGGCGGTCAACAAGTTTACCAGTTTTTGCATCATAGACAGAAACGGATCCACTCTGCCCTATTACGACATCATCACTCATAGTAAGAGTCAGGTGAGTGTCGATGTTTACTTCTGCAGCTCCATTTTCAGGAAACATACGTACAATGCTGTTCTGTGCGTGGCAGACACATATCATATTTACCACAAGGGCAATGGTCAGCAGGATAGTCCTTTTCATATTTACTTTCCTTAGTGTATATCTTTTGTTTTTCATAGAAAACAACTTTTGCCACAAAGATATGGATAATCTGCGGTTTAGTATATAGTTTCGCTGGGGTTTTGTATCTTTGCGACAAATTTATTTGGAAATGAGAATGATGTTTTTTCTATTGTTTTTGTTTTTGACTTTTGGAAGTCTGTTTTATGTGTTGTGGCATACGTGGCAGGTGTTGCCGCTGCAGACGGTGTGGCGATGGACTGCCGTAGGGGTGATGGCGGCATGTTTTCTTAGTATGTTCCTTATCTTCGGAGGGATGCTGGACAGATTACCGCTATGGTTGTCGTCAACGTTGTATCAGATTGGCACGTCGAGTCTGATTGCCCTACTCTATCTGTTTCTGGTTTTCTTCTGCATAGATGTGCTGTGCGTGGTGAGGGTGTTGCCGTTTGAACTGTTCCGCAGCAACGGAATGAGTGCCGGGTTCATAGCCGGAGGAATCGCGTTGTTGCTGGTATTGGGAAACATGCACCATAACAATAAGGTGAAGGTGCCACTGACTCTGCAGACAGAAAAGGCGCTAAAGAAGGATTACCGGATTGTGATGCTGAGCGACCTGCATCTGGGGTATCACCATCACAGGGGTGAATTGGCTCGATGGGTGAATATGATAAATGATGAGAAGCCGGACGTGATTCTGATTGCAGGGGATATTATAGATATAAGTGTGCGTCCGTTATTGGAGGAGAATATGGCTGAGGAACTGCGCAGGTTGAAGGCTCCGGTGTATGCCTGTCTGGGAAATCATGAGTATTTCAGCAGGGAGGCAAAGGCAAGGGAATTTTACAAGGATGCGGGCATCAATCTGCTTGTGGATAGTTGTGCAACGATTGACGGCGAGATATGTGTGATAGGAAGGGACGACAGGACAAACCGCAGGAGGAAGAGTCTGAAGACTTTGGTGGAGAATGCGCCTAAGGGTATGTACACGATTGTGATGGACCACCAGCCATACCATTTGGAGGAGGCTGAAATGCTGGGTGTGGATTTCCAGCTGAGCGGACATACACACAGAGGTCAGGTGTGGCCTATCTCATGGATTACGGACAGGGTGTATGAGTGTTCGTGGGGTGAGTGGCAACGCAAGGGCACAAGATACTACATCAGCAGTGGACTGGGTATCTGGGGCGGCAAGTTCCGCATAGGTACTCAGTCGGAATATGTGGTAGCTGAGGTGAGAAAACGATAACGGGGACGACGGCAGAGCCTTCGCTTGCGGAAAAACGAAAGAGGGCTGATGGCTAAGGTCAATAACCAATAACCAATAACCGTTAACCGTTACCAAGTAATTGGTTGACCGGCGGGGTTGTATTTGTCATCGATGATGATTTTGCCGTCTTTGAGGTATTTTACAGGGGTTGGTTTTGCAATACGGGTATTCACTTCGTTGACGATACTTGGGTCGTCACTCTTATAGATATAGGTTGTAGGATAGTCATAGACAGACTCTACCTTTCCAGCAACGAGTTCGCCTACAGCCAGTTTGTATTCTACATTTTTTTCCAGATCGGTGAAAGAGAAGTTTCCTGAGACAGGTTTGTCTTCCTGAAAATCACCTACAACCTTCTTGTTCATAGGGTCATCGGGATTCTCGCTATACAGGAACTCATCGTCTTTCTGGCTATACTTTTTCAGGATGATATACATTGTCTTGGTGCAAGGAGCCTTGTCGGAGGTGCTAATCTCATATTTTCCCAAAAGGCTGTTGCTGAGCAGTGGTTTCGAGTCTGCGGTCTCTGCATCTTTGTCGATATTTGACACATCATAGTACAGGGAGGTTCCCTTGACGGTGATAAGGCTCTGAGCATCACTGAGGATGTTATAATCCGCATTATACTGACCACTATCATAAGAGAGCAGAGCTATGTTCCAAGTTCCTGCTGTCTCCGGAAAGAAGGTGAGATAGAAGTCGCCCGACTTGCCTTTATCGATGTTCATACCTGTGCCGTTGTACATTTCGAATTTGCCATCGTCATCGCTTGCCCACAGGTATATAGACTTGTTATGTGTGTTGGAGTGATTAGTGGCATTAAACTTCAACGTTACGGTATTATAGACTTTAGCTTCTCCATCAATAGTCACTGAATTGACTTCTGTGTCTCCTTCCCTATCAAAATCATCGCAACTTGGCCATGCGGTCAGTTTGTTGCCTTCAACACAAAACTCCATGCAATAGATACTGCTCTGGTAACAGAGAAACCATTTATCGGTATTCTTCTCGCCTTTACAGTCGCGGAACAGCCAGTGTAGCTGATAGGTGCCGTCGGGAATATCCTTAGGAATGACGATTTCATACTCCTCGCGCCTTCTCTCGCCCGGATAGAAAGCACTCTCCAGCTTCACAACCTGAGGTTCTGTGAAAAAATAGGTATTAGTATTCGCATCATAGATGTTCCACCCTATGTCGTAAACCTTATTTATATATGGAGACATTTCTCTGTCAAACAGTACCCCATGTGTGACAGCGGGGAAATCTTCCGTTTTGTCGGCACGATTGAGCACTATCTCCGAGACTCTTTCAACTGTCTTGTCCCTAAGGTCCACATTCCATATACCGAGGAGATTCACTCCATCAGCAGGGTCGGCAATGGTTGGCTTCCTAAATCCATATACGGCTCTAACATCGAAATTGTAACCGTTTGCTACCTTCATGCCTTTTTCTCCCGGCTCCTCGTAATTGAGCACAGAGAGCACGAAGTAACCGTCGTACTGTCCGCCCCACCCCCAGTTGATGTGATAGTAGCCCTGATCATATCCGTCAACGACAAAGGAATGACCGACACTCGTTCTTTTCTCTGAGCTGATGGCTGAGCCAGAGAGAACGACAGGACAATTTGCTTTCAGTTCGTCATATATGGTGTTTTCAAATGTTGAATATGTAACAGCAGAACGTTCAATTTTATTCACTTCGCTGTAACCGAAGAACAGTCGTGCTGCCTCAAAAGTACTTGCATCCCAAGCAGCAGAAAACTTCGATGTATAAACCATTCCAGAAGCATAACCGGCATACTTTATCAGTTTGGCTACCTCGTCAGGAGCATCTGACTCATCGTCTTCATCATATTTTTCTTTCATCTTGTCCCAGTTGAACGATGTGGCTGGCAGAGCATCAAGATGTTGGATTAATTTTCGTTCTTCACCTTTACCTTCGTAAAAGTCCTGCGCCGGAATGCCTCGTGGCATAACTCCCTCAGGGTATTTCACCGTTGCTATCACCTGAGCCAGTGATACAGAAGGACAACCGGCAATACACCTTTCACCTGTTTTCTTGTCTATATGCAAAAACTTATTGTAAGGTTCAGACTGGTTCCACTTGAAAGGCACCAAGGGCTTTACAGGGGCGTAGTTTGAGAGTGCCGCAGTTTTAAGACTCGGATTATCCTTCAGAGCCTGAATCTGTTCTTCGTAGCTTTCGAGCCATACCTTAGTAGCTGGGGTTACGTTCTGAGAGTCGAACTGCTTACTGTCTGACCAACCAAGCACAGGGGTTGTCTGGTCGTCGGCACTGACTACCACGAAACCGCTCTGTCCGTTGAAGACATAGAGTTCGTCGCTCTCGTAAGCTACTTTTACGGGTGTATCATCAGACTTCCCATTTGACGAGAAACCGTCTTCAGGCAATTGTTTTGCAAAGAAACTTTTGGCAATGTTAGCAGCAGCTTTCTTGCTTACGGGATTTGCCATCACACTTGCTGTCAGCGAGAGAGCCGCAAAGAATAGGTAGATTTTTTTCATAGATATGTTGTTTTTATTTTATTTACTTTGCAAAAATAGAAGTTTTTTTTCAAACATGTATACTTCTATCAAATTACTTTTTTTGAAGAAAAATAAAACAGCCTAACTGAACGATGTCGGTTAGGCTGTTGTTTTATATAACGTAAACATGACTTCATCTTTTCGATGTTGCCGGGGTGAGCTTTACATCTTTCAGTTTAAGAAGGGTTGACGTCTCGTCGGCTGCAGAATAAACGTTAGTGCCGTCGGTAAGGTCTTTGCCTTCCATTACTCTGACTGTTCCGAAGTAAGTGCGGAAACCTTTTGTGTCGATAAAGTCGTCGGACTTGGTGTATCCAAGCATTATGTCGCCCTGGTAGGAACCGAGTCCGGCTACCTTAGACTTAGTTGTGACCTGACCTCCATTGATGGTTAAGTTCTTATCGCCTCGTATGGCGCTGCAATTGGTACTTGACGATTCTGCGTTGATTATTCCGTTGTTGATAAGCAATGTGTCGGCTGCAAGGATTGACTGCCAGTTGGAAGACTGAATATTGAGGTTTCCACCGTTCAGAGTGAAACTCCTACACCAGATGCCTCGGTCGAGAGAGTTGATGTTGATTGTACCAGTCTGCTTCTCTTGACCATAAACGATGATTTTGTAGTTGTTCCAATTATCATCGTATGCCTTGATGCCATCGCCATGAGGAGCGTTGACAGTAAGTGTGCATCCATCTTCGATGATAAGTGTGACATCACCGAGGATGGTTATCGTGCCGTTGCAAGTGATATTCTCACTCACTACATAAGTATCGCCATGGAGAATTATTGAGTCGCCTCCGACAAAAGCTCTTGTACATGCTGTCAACGTATTACCCTGCTCATCAACATACTCTACTTTGTCGCGCATAAGGCTAGTTAACACAAATACTGTTAACAGCAATATACCCAACACACAAATAGTTGTAATATACCGTTTGTTTATTTTCACTATCTTAAAATCCAATCCTATTGATATACAATTAAATAAGGGCTTGATATAGATTTTTTACCTTAAAACTTGCTGCAAAAGTACAAACATATTTTTGTTTTGCAAAGCATTTTCAGAAAAAATCGTGCTCGCAAACACATGTATTTTTTGAGAAGTTTTTCGAAGGGTCGTTGCAGGTAGCGCTACATAAGGATTTGAAAGAAAAAACGAATTTTATTTTGTATTATTCTCGCTTAACCGTATCTTCGCAAAAGAAATTTAATACTATAGAAATGAAAAATAAGATTATCATGATATGCCTGTGTCTGTTGGCACTGACTGGCGCGCGGGCAGAAGGCAAATACTCAGGTATGGGACAGAAGACGTCGAACCACTCTAAACTGTTTGGCGAACGCGATGTTCCCGTTTATTTCGGTTTAAGAATAGGGCCTGCTTTTGCATTTGTAAACAGCGACGACCCGATGCTCAATGGTGGCAGCATGAAGACGGGACTGAGTTTTGGCGGTGTAGTAGGCCTGCAGTTGACCGATGCTGCTCCGGTATTTGCAGAGAGCGGTCTGACGTTTGTGCAGAAAGGAGGCAGAGGTTACGTAACGATGACTGACGGTTCGCGGGCTAAGTTCACGTTCAACCTGGGTTATCTGCAGTTGCCCATTGTGATAAAGTACAGTGTGGAGATGGATGAGCACATGAGTTTCCAACCCTTCCTGGGCGGTTACTTAGCATTGGGACTGGGTGGCAAGATAAGGAATTTCAAGGACAAAAATGCCTATGGTTCGTTCGACAACGTAGATCATAGTTTTCGCAGGTTTGATGCCGGACTGCGTTTCGGTTGCGGATTCAGTTTCGACCTGGCTTACGTAGAACTGGGTTACGACTTCGGACTGGCGAATATAGGCAGGGACGACTTCGACGTGACACACAACGGGTGTCTGTTCCTGAATTTGGGTGTAAACTTTTAAAACTGATTTTCTGAAACTATATATACATTATATATAACATGTACGAGAAAGAAAGAGGACTATACATAGCACATAGCGATGGAGGAGCTCTGTCGGTATGCGGTAAGATGGCAAATAGGCACGGACTCATCGCCGGAGCCACTGGTACTGGAAAAACCGTAACCCTGCAGGTGATGGCAGAGACATTCTGTCAAGCCGGAGTACCTTGTTTCATGGCAGACATGAAGGGTGACCTGAGCGGTATCTCGCAAGCAGGCAAGATGAGTGGTTTCATTGAGAAGAGAATGCCGGAATTCGGAGTGGAGAATCCTGAGTTTCAACCCTGCCCAGTTCGTTTCTACGACGTATATGGCGAACAGGGGCATCCGATGCGAGCAACCATCTCGCAGATGGGACCACAGTTGCTGAGTCGTTTGCTCGACCTGAACGAAACACAGGACGGAGTGCTGAATATCGTGTTCCGCATTGCTGACGAACGAGGGCTGTTGCTCATAGATTTGAAAGACCTGCGAGCAATGCTCGACTATGTATCTAACCACGCAAAGGAATACACAACGACATACGGAAATGTAAGTGCAGCATCGGTAGGAGCCATACAAAGGGCTTTGCTGCAGTTGGAAAACCAAGGAGCGGATAAGTTTTTCGGAGAACCCTCGTTTGATATTTACGACCTGATACAGACTGAAGGCGGAAAGGGAGTGATGAGTGTGCTGGCTGCCGACAAACTGATGATGCAACCGAAACTGTATTCGACTTTCTTGTTGTGGTTGCTTTCTGAACTCTACTCTACCCTACCCGAAGTGGGCGATCTGCCTCTGCCTAAGCTGGTATTCTTCTTCGACGAGGCACATATGTTGTTCGACGGCACATCAAAGGCTTTGCTCGACAAGATAGAACAGGTGATAAGACTGATTCGTTCGAAGGGTGTAGGTATTTACTTCATCACTCAGAGTCCTACGGATATTCCTGAAAACATACTCGGACAATTGGGCAATCGTGTGCAACATGCTCTGAGAGCTTACACACCGAAAGACCAAAAGGCTGTGAAGACTGCTGCCGACACGTTCCGTGCTAATCCAAGTTTCAAGACCGACGAGGCAATTATGAATCTGGAGACTGGTGAGGCACTGGTTAGTTTCCTCGACGAGAAAGGAGCTCCGCAGATGGTGGAACGAGCAAAGATTCTGTTCCCACTCTCACAGATTGGTGCGATAACTGAAGGTCAGAGACTGGATGCCATAAAACAGAGTCGCATCTACGGAAAGTACGATAATGCGATAGACCGCGAGAGTGCTTTTGAAGTACTGCTTGAAGAGAGCGAAAAGGCAAAAGCAGAACAGGCAGAGATGGAAAGCGAGGCAGAGGAAGAGAAGCAGAAAGAGAGCAAGAACAAGAAGAGCGGATTCATGGGTAAGGTACTGAAAGCTGTGTTTACCGCTATCACTTCAACTCTGGCTGCTATCCTCGGTACTTATATAAGCGATAAGGTAACTGGAAAGAAGACTAAGTCGCGCACTTCGAAAACCGGTCGCGTAGTGAAGAATGCTACAAGTGCCGCAACAAGAACTATCACTAAGGAACTGACAAGAGATATCTTGGGAAACCTGGTGAAGTGATGACGGTTAACGGTTAAAGGTTAACGGTTAAAGGTTAAAGACTTTGAAACTTAGAACCTGAAAATAAAATACGAGAGCTAATTGCTCTCGTATTTTGTTGTATCCTGTATGCCGGCTGCTTGGAGTGCTTCGCGTCGTTCGATACAAGTGGCACATTTTCCACAATGCACCGCCCCACCCTTGTAGCAGGACCAGGTCTTGCTGTAGTCAACTCCGAGGGCTTTCCCGTGACGAGCTATCTCCGCCTTTGTAATGTTTGTATATGGAGCCCATACGGTAATGTTCGTATCAGTTCCGTTAGACATAGCATTAGACATAGCATCGATAAACGAAGGACGACAATCGGGATAGATGTTATGGTCGCCTCCGTGATTAGCTATCATAACACGACGGAGTCCGTTGCTCTCTGCTATTCCACACGCAATAGCAAGCATGATGCCGTTGCGGAAAGGAACGACAGTGCTTGACATATTGTCGGCTGAGTAATGTCCTTCGGGAATGGCATCGGCTCCCTCGAGAAGTGAGGAACGGAAATACTTTGGCATGAACCCAAGGGGAATTGTAATATGACGAATACCCAGTTGTTCACAGTGGTACTGAGCAAAAGGAATTTCCTGTTCGTTGTGGTTTGAACCATAATCGAAGGAAATGGCGAGGGCTATGTCCGCAGCATATTCGTAGAGCATAGTTACGGAATCCATACCGCCAGAAAGGATTATTGCAGAATCTTTCATAATAAAAAAAGGTGAGCCAGAGAAGTTGCCGGAAGGACAACTAATCGTGGCTCACTATTATTTAATAATGTATTACTTCAGAAGATCGTCGAGAGCGCTTGCTACTTCGCCACCATTTTCAGCAGGAGCATCCTGTGATGAGTGGTTACGATTTCCGCCTTCGCGACGTGGTCCGCGTTCACGCTGTGGGCGTTCGCGACGTTCGCGTTGTGGACGTTCTGTGTAGCCTTCTGGTTTTTCAATCAGCACACGGTGGCTGAGTTTGAACTTACCAGTCTTCTGGTCGATATCGATGAGTTTAACTTCGATTTCGTCACCTTCGTTGATACCAGCCTCTTCAACAGTCTCAAGACGTTTCCAGTCGATTTCGCTGATGTGGAGAAGACCTTCCTTGCCTGGGAGGAACTCAACAAAGCAACCGTAAGGCATGATGCTGCGCACTTTAGCCTTGTATACCTCGCCTACTTCAGGAATAGCAACGATAGCCTTGATCTTTGCAAGAGCAGCATCGATAGCATCGCGACCAGGAGCAGAAATCTGTACTTTACCTACTCCATCCTCTTCGTCGATAGTTACAACTGTCTGAGTGTCTTCCTGAATCTGCTGGATAATCTTACCACCAGGACCGATTACAGCACCGATGAATTCCTTAGGAATGATAATCTGTTCGATACGTGGTACGTGTGGCTTGAGTTCAGCACGTGGTTCAGAGATAGTCTTCATCATCTCACCCATGATATGTTCACGACCAGCCTTTGCCTGCATAAGAGCCTTTTCGAGGATTTCATAAGAAAGACCGTCGCACTTGATATCCATCTGAGTAGCTGTAAGACCGTTCTTTGTACCAGTAGTCTTGAAGTCCATATCTCCGAGGTGGTCTTCATCACCAAGGATATCGCTGAGGATAGCGTACTTCTCTTCACCTGGGTTCTTGATGAGTCCCATTGCAATACCTGCAACCGGGTTCTTGATTGGCACACCGGCATCCATCAGAGCGAGGGTTCCGGCACAAGTAGTAGCCATAGAAGAAGAACCGTTTGACTCGAGGATATCGCTTACTACACGAATTGTGTAAGGATAATCCTCTGGAATCTGTCCCTTGATACCACGCCAAGCGAGGTGTCCGTGACCGATTTCGCGACGACCTACACCACGCTGAGCCTTTGCCTCACCAGTTGAGAATGGTGGGAAGTTATAGTGCAGGAGGAACTTCATATAGTAACGCTCGAGAGCACCGTCAACGAGTTTCTCGTCGAGTTTTGTTCCAAGGGTTGCAGTTGCAAGAGCCTGTGTTTCACCACGAGTGAAGATTGCAGATCCGTGAGGTCCTGGCAGTGGTTCTACTTCGCACCAGATAGGACGGATGTCGGTAGTCTTACGACCATCAAGACGGATACCTTCATCGAGGATGCAACGACGCATAGCATCGCGTTCTACATCATGGTAGTAACGGTCAACAAGTGCGTACTTCTCTTCGAGTTCTTCCTCAGTGAGGTCGCTGTGTGCAGCAGCATAAGCTTCCTTGTAGTCTTCGCGAATCTTCTCGAAAGCCTCTGCACGAGCATGCTTTTCGAGAGCCTGCTTAGTTACGTCGTAAGCTGGCTGATAGCACTTAGCAGTGAGGTCAGCTTTCAGTTCGTCATCGTTTACTTCGTGGCAGTACTCACGTTTTACGTCAGTACCGAGTTCTTTCATCAGTTCTTTCTGCAACTGACACTGTGGCTTGATAGCAGCATGAGCAGCCTTAAGAGCTTCGAGCAGATCCTGTTCGCTTACTTCCTTCATCTCACCTTCAACCATCATGATATTTTCCTCGGTAGCACCTACCATAAGATCCATATCAGCCTGTTTGAGTTGTTCGTAAGTAGGGTTGATAACGAACTTTCCGTCGATACGAGCTACACGCACTTCTGAGATTGGTCCCTCGAAAGGAATATCAGAACAAGCGAGAGCTGCACTAGCTGCAAAACCAGCTAAAGCATCGGGCATATCTATTCCGTCAGCTGAGAAGAGCATGACGTTGACATAAACCTCTGCATGATAATTGGATGGGAACAGAGGGCGGAGTGCACGGTCAACAAGACGGCAAGTAAGGATTTCCTCGTCGCTTGCTTTGCCTTCGCGCTTTGTAAAACCTCCAGGGAAACGGCCGTTAGCCGCATACTTCTCACGATACTCTACCTGGAGTGGCATAAAATCTGTTCCTGGTACGGCATCTTTGGCTGCACAAACAGTGGCGAGGAGCATAGTATTGCCCATACGGAGCATTACTGCACCATCCGCTTGCTTTGCGAGCTTTCCTGTCTCAATGCTGATTTCACGTCCATCAGGCAGTGAGACTTTCTTTGTAATTACGTTCATCTTAAAAATTTATTGGTATAAAACATCTAAACTCGTGCGAAAAGCACGAAAAATCGCGCAAAGTTACCTAAATTCCACTAATTTATCGTAATTTTGCATCAAAATAAATACACATTATGTATAAAATAACATTTTTTATAGTAATTGCAACCATTATAAGTGCTTGTAGTGTAAATAAAACACACAATGTAAGTGGAAAAATAGAAAATGCGGCAGACTCAATGCTGTATGTCGAAGCATCAACTCTTGAAGGTATCAAAACAGTAGATTCCGTACGACTAAAGTCTGACGGAGATTATGCTTTTTCGGTAGAAGCACCAACGGAGAGTCCGGAGTTTTACAATCTGCGAATTGGCAACGAACGCATACCATTCTCCATCGATAGCACAGAACAGATTACCATCACGGCTTCCCTACCCGATTTCAGTAAGAATTACATGGTAGAAGGAAACGAGAGTTCGAAGAAGATTAAAGAAATGTATGGGATGCAAATAAAACTACAAAAACAAATTATCGACTTGGAACAAAACAAGGATATGTTCCCCGGTGATATTGTGGATAGTATCAACTCTCTGATTGCTGCATACAAAGAAATTGTGAAGGAGAAATACATATATCCCAACCCAGCAAATGCATCAGCATATTATGCTGTTTGTCAGTCGCTCACCGACCTCCAAGGCACATGGTTTCTGTTCAATCCTCTGACAGATCGCGATGATGTAAAAGCATATGCAGCCGTAGCTACTGCATGGGATTGCTACTATCCAGATGCAGACCGTACAATTCAGATTTGTAATGCTGCAATCAAAGGACTTGACAATACTGCTACAAAGAAAGCAGAACCAATAAAGAGCATAGGTGGAAAGACTGTTGAGGAGACTGGCATCATAGACGTGGAACTGCCTGACATCAAGAATAGAATTCAGAAACTCACTTCACTGAAGGGAAAAGTAGTACTGCTCGACTTCACTGTATTTGGAGCACCTGACTCGCCAGAGAGAACTCGTATGTTGCGTACACTTTACGACAAGTTTTCAAGTCGCGGATTTGAAATCTACCAAGTGGGACTTGATGACGACATTCATTTCTGGAAATCCTCTGTAGAATATCTGCCCTGGATATCTGTACACGAGACAAACGGTATGGCTACAAATGCTTATGCCGTAAGTTCTGTTCCTACATTCTTCCTCATAAACCGCGAAAATGAAATTGTCCTCCGTTCCGACTTTATGAAAGGGTCGTTGGAGGACAATATAGAGAAACTTTTGTAACGGTTAACGGTTAAAGGTTAAAGGTTAGAGGTTATCGAGAACGGTAAACCGTAAAACCGTAAACCATATTAAACATATTCTGTTCCGAGGTCGAGTTGTGCAGTATTCACAAAACTACGAATGACACTTTGGTCATCGCGTTTGCATACAAGAATGACATTTCCTTCTTCAGCAACAACATAGTCAGAAAGGCCTTGGAGTACAGCAACGTGTCCGTCGGGCAGACGAACCAGACAGTTGTCGCAACCATAAAGCACTGCTTTTGAGTTGTTCACCAATGCATTTCCCTTATCGTCGGTATCCATGTAATTATACACATTCTCCCAAGTACCAAGGTCGGCCCATCCGAAATGACATAACATCACATCGACATTTTCCACTTTCTCGAGCACAGTCTGTTCCAAAGCCATATTAGGCAGTTTGGCATACAATTCAGAAACTACCTCTTTGATATTTATGCCTGTAGAATAATGTACTCTGAGTTCTTCGATGATGTCATTATAGAACCCAGACACTTCCTTAATAGCTTTGAGAAAAGCTTTTGCAGACCAAATATAGATACCGGTATTCCACAGGAATTCACCACTCTCATAGAATATTTTAGCAAATTCCTCCTGTGGTTTTTCGGTAAAGGTCTGCACTGTGAAAATATTCTGAGACATCTTCGACGACATCTGAATATATCCGTAAGTGGTATCTGGTCTGGTAGGTTTCACACCAAGAGTAAGCAAACGCTGATGACGATAAGCATAGTCAAGTCCCAAGAGAACTTCTTCAGAGAACACACCGTTTTGCATATCTGTGATATTTTGGTCGCTTGGAGTTATAACCAAGACACCATTAGGATTTCGTTTTGACACCTCTACAGAAGCCCATGTAACAGGCGGTACAGTATTACGTCGAATCGGTTCAAGCAACAAGTTTTCTTCAGGCAATTCCGGCAATTGTTGACGAACCATATCAGCATATTCCTTATTGGTTGTAACAAGGATATTATTCACATCAATAAATTTACGGTAACGCTTATATGTTGTTTGCAACAATGTCTCACCTGTACCGAGCAAATCAATAAACTGTTTCGGTTTGCTTTGGCGACTGACTGGCCAAATTCGAGATCCAACTCCACCTGCAAGGATTACACAATAAAAATTCTTGTCCATAGTATTAGCTTGAAAACGTTGCTAATTTATACATAAAAACGATTGCATGCAAGTATTTATTACATTTTTCACATGTTCTAACTTATATTTTCACACTTTTCTCGTAACTTCGCGCATATTTTTAAACTCATGGTTTCGATAAACAATTTAAAAGTAGAATTTGGAGCTGAACCATTGTTTACTGATGTAAGCTTTGTAATCAACCCAAAAGATCGCATAGCACTGGTAGGAAAGAATGGTGCCGGAAAATCCACAATGCTTAAAATTATAGCAGGACTACAACAACCAACCAGTGGCGAAGTAGCACGTCAGAAAGATATCACCATCGGTTATCTGCCACAGGTGATGGTTTTGAGTGACGAACGAACAGTATTGGAAGAGGCAGAAACAGCCTTTGCGCATATCACAAAGTTGAAAGAACACCTTGACGACTTGAATCGCCAGCTTAGTGAACGGACTGATTACGAGAGCGAAGAATACATGCAACTCGTAGAACAGTTCAGTCATGAAAACGATCGTTACACTATGATTGGTGGTGAGAATTATCAAGCAGAAATGGAACGAACACTTATCGGACTGGGATTTCAGCATAGTGACTTCAACCGTCCGACGAAAGAGTTTTCGGGTGGTTGGAGAATGCGTATCGAACTTGCAAAACTGCTGATGCTGAAACCCGACCTACTGCTTCTCGACGAACCTACCAACCACCTCGACATCGGTTCTATTCAGTGGTTGGAACAGTTCCTACAGAATCGTGCCAATGCTGTAGTACTTGTAAGTCACGACCGTGCATTTATAAATAATGTAACAAACAGAACAATCGAAATCAGTTGTCATCGCATCAACGACTACAAAGTTAAGTACGACGAATACGTAAAACTAAGAGCCGAACGACGCGAAGCACAAATCCGAGCATACGAGAATCAGCAGAAAGAGATTGCAGACATAAAAGCTTTTATCGAAACCTTTAGATACAAACCGACAAAGTCCAACCAAGTGCAATCGCGCATCAAACAACTTGAGAAGATTGTGCCTATTGAGATTGACGAGATAGACACATCTCAGTTGCATCTGAAGTTTCCACCCTGTCTGCGTTCTGGCGACTACCCTGTTATCTGTAAGGATGTAGCAAAGAGTTATAAACGACAGATATTCCACGATGTGAACCTCACTATTAAACGAGGAGAGAAGGTCGCCTTCGTAGGAAATAACGGTGAAGGAAAATCAACTCTCGTAAAATGTATCATGGGTGAGATTCCGTTCGAGGGAGAACTGAAGGTGGGACATAATGTGCAAATTGGTTATTTTGCACAGAATCAGGCTCAGTTGCTTGACGGAAACCAAACAGTATTCGAAACTATAGACAGAGTGGCACGAGGAGATATCCGTCTGAAAATTCGTGATATACTTGGTGCATTTATGTTTGGCGGTGAAGCCAGCGACAAATATGTAAAGGTATTGAGTGGTGGCGAACGCAGTCGATTGGCAATGATTCGCCTCTTGCTCGAACCGGTAAACTTACTTATTCTCGACGAACCTACCAACCACCTCGACATGCAGTCGAAGGATGTATTGAAGCAGGCCATAAGAGATTTCGACGGAACTGCTATCATTGTATCTCACGACCGTGACTTTCTAGACGGATTGGTTGAGAAAGTATATGAATTTGGAGGTGGAGCAGTTCGTGAACACATTGGTGGCATCTATGACTTCCTGCAGAAAAAACAGATAGAGAGTCTGAGTGAACTGGGGCAGACTATGAGTAGCAGCGGCAGTCCTACAGCCAGTGGCAAACAAGACACCACTAAGAAAACTACAGAAACTTCCAGAACAGAAAAATCAGTTGACAAGCCATCGGAGAAACAAAAACCACAGATGAGTTATGCTGACCAGAAGGCACACAACCGCATTGTTCGCAAAGCAGAAAAAGAGGTTGCTGATGCAGAAGCAGAAGTAACTCGACTGGAAACAGCCATAAAGGAAGCAGAACAGGTGTTAGCTACTCCGGAGGGTGCTCGCGACTCACAACTCTTGAATAAATACTTCGAACTGAAACATCAGTTAGAAGAGGCGGAAGACCGTTGGACTACCCTTAGCGAAGAACTGGAGAGGGTTAGAGGTTAGAGGTTAGGGGGTAACGGTTAACGGTTAAAGGTTAGAGGTTAGGGGGTAACGGTTAAAGGTTAACGGTTAAAGGTTAGAGGTTAGAGTCCCCAAGCTGCGGGTTGGCAATCGCGTTCTACCTTTCGTTCCAAACCATCGGGGAGGTTAGGATAAAAATCTATCCCTGTTATTTTTTCCACTCTATCTACAGGAACGGCGAACTTATTGATTGGTTCGTGTAAATCGAGGTTTGGCACAATAAAACCGATAGCTTTAGGAGCATCGCCCATCATAAGAATTACCTTGAAGAAACGGTCAGGAACAGATACACGAAGATTCTTTCTATTTCCAATTTTCTTTGGAGAAGGAGTATCGAAAATAGGACCACAAACAATATAAAGATCAGCTCCTTTGTTTGCCCATTCACGACAACGGATTTCCAAATCGTTCCACCATCCACCATTGAGGTCGTGATCCTGAGGACAGATATTTGTCATCATAAATGACTCAGCCATAGCCTGTTCACTATTCTTATTATCTCCTGCCGGACACATATGTCCGCGGTCATAACCAGAGCGGGAGAAGTCGGAAGGCAAAACCCTACTACTCTCTCCCAGTACCATATCTTCTATGTAGTCACCACGTTTTGCCCCTCCCTTAGTACGGGCATCAGTCAAATGCCAAGCAACATAATTCGGGCAGGAAGTAGTAAGATTATAACTTACTATAAAAGCAGATTTAAACAACAAAACTTCGGGATTCTTCTCAATTGGAGCAGGTTGTTCAAGTTGTTCGTAAACCACCTGTGAGAGTCCTTCGCTCGGAGCGTCTGCCTCTGCATCCGCACTCTTTGGTGCAGGTTCTGCGGTAAAGTTCTCCGACTCAGCAACCGACTGAGTATTCTCTGCTGTTCCACCAGTCACATAACTATCATCAGCATTCACCCCACTCCACTTATCTTGATTCTGCCTGTCAGAACCAGAACAATTCTTCAGTGTTATAGCAAGGTAAAAAACTGCAAACACACAAGCACACACCAATAGCACCAAAGCTGGCTTTCTATTTTGTTTTTGTTTTTTCATTTTCTTATTAAATTATGATACAACATTACACGCAAGTTATACAAAATCAGAATCGGAATCCGAAGTTCACCTGCGCATCAGCTTCTCTGTTGTTAATCTTTGTGTCGGCGTTGTTTCTATACAGATACTGTCGATAGTTCATGAGAAAGTTAAGCAAAAAGCGATTGAAACTGTAACTTACGGCGAAACGTGCGTAGTAGTTGAAAACAAAGCGGCTCCTACCGTTATCTACGGCGTCATAATAATGAGCATCATAATTGCTCCAGCGTTGGCGCTCAGTTTCTATCTGTTGGGCTTTGGTGGCTGGGTCGGTTGATGTACCTGCGTATGCATATGCATCGCCTGAGTCACTAGACTTGTGTACCAAATGGTTCCAAAGGGAAATCATAGGAATCACAGACAGGTGAATACACACTTTCCCCCTATTTATCGACCAGTTATATCCATATCCGGGACCTAAAGAGATTTTCCAGTTGCGAAAGGAATCATGCTCATGGTTAAAGAGTTTGTCAGCTCCGAACAGGCTCTGGTAGTAGTTTGCCATAACGAACAGGCTGCCGGCGCTGCGTCTTTGCACCATATCGCCGTATGCTCCTGCCGCAAGACTGAACTTCTTGTGGTTAAAGACATAATATCCTTCCACATAGAAAATCTTCAGGTCCATACTACCCGAAGGAATTGTGGTCTCAGACGTTATAGCCGGGTCGGCCACTCCAGTCTCCACATTACGTTTCCATTGGCTCATGCCCTGGTTGAAGGCAGCATCAAGGGTTCCCTCCATGTTTCTTAGGTGCTTATATCGGATACGAAATCCCCATACAGAGCCGTTCTTCGCAAGACCGAAAGACATACTGTAACGATTACGAATGGGAATGGGGAGCTCTATACTGATACCGCGCCAGTCAATACCCAACTCAACCTCCGACTGGTAAGTATGCATATCGGACATCACATATTTCTTTTCGGACATATTGGGCGGCATATAACGCTTATCCAAAGGAATATCCGCGTCATTAACAGACACAGGAAAGTCTATGTCGTGCTGCTGAAAATAACCGTAATACCCGAGATATACCATACGGTCATACTTCTGTCTGCGAATATAAGTGCTGTCAAGACCCGCATCCTGCATACGGTTTATCGCGTCGTCAACGTTTTTAAGCAATTTACCAAAACCATGACTCCAAAAACTTCTTTTCTCCTGTGCACCTGCGCAGAGGGTGCAGGAAATTACTAATACCCATAATAAAAATAAGCGATACTTCATATTCATTCAATATGGATTGCTGCCATATTATTTTCGTATTTTCAATTTTGTTATTTCAATAATGTTTTTGCAAAAATATATAATTTTAGCGTCTTTACAAAAAACAAAACAAAAAATCACAATTTTATTTTGTATTTCGCAGTAATAGTCGTACCGTTGACTACGTCGAAAGTAGGCTGCACCTCGGAAATAATAAAAAAAAATCACAATTTTATTTTGTATTTCGCTCGGTTTGCACTACCTTTGCACCCGCAAACGAAAATATCGCGGGATGGAGCAGTTGGTAGCTCGCCAGGCTCATAACCTGGAGGTCGGAGGTTCGAGTCCCCCTCCCGCAACTAAGACGAAGACATCATTACGATGTCTTTTTTTGTTTTCTAGAACAGAAAGAGTTATTTTCAAAACTCTACTTCCGTCTGTTCTATCAAAGCTTTGAAGATATTGTTCTTGCTCAGCAATTCCTTATTGCCTATAAGCAACATTTGTTCGCGAGCTCGAGTCAGAGCCACATTCAGTTTTCGGTCTATCACTGCCCCACTCTCCTCGAAGCAGTTGTTCGTAAGGAAATCCAGCTGATACTCATACTGCACAGTGAAGCCATAGATAATCACATCGCGTTCACTGCCCTGATAGCGTTCTACTGTATCGATGGTTATATTATCAAGAATGCCCTTTCCTACCCTTTGTTCTATCGCTCTGCGCACAGTAGCTATTTGGTTTCTGTATGGAACTATTACACCTACACTCTCCGTCTCGGAAAACTCCCTTTCAGCAGCTTTGTACAGATTCTTTACAGCCACAACAGCATCAGCAATCAGTTCCGCTTCTGGCAGGTTCACCTTTGCCGACGGACTATGTTGTGGACGGGATACATTTACGAAAGCAATTCGGTGTGTAGCCAGCAACTTTTCCATTTCTGTCCCTATATTATAATATTGTGTAAACGGAAGTGGTTGTTCCTGGTGTGGCAGAGGTATGGTATTCAGTTTGCCCTCATAGAAGTAATCACAAGCGAACTGAGCCACATCCCTGTGCATTCGTCCCTGACGAGTAAAACGTTCAATGAGTTCTGGCGGACTGATTCTGAGCAATCGTTCGAAAAGAGAATTTCTGCAATTGGTCAGCCCTATTCTGTTTAGCACAGACCGATCAACAGCCGACTCCTCTTCTGTCTGTTGCACAACAGCAGGTAGTTGCTTGTGGTCACCAATAAAATAAAATCTGCGAATACTGCTCTTCTCCCCACACTTAGCCGACATGATACCCAGCAGGTGAGGTTCGAGGATTTGCGAAGCCTCGTCAATAATCGCAAGTGAAAAGGGTCGCATAGTCAAAATCTGGTGATGCGAAGTGATGGAAGTAGTAGTGCCTACAACTATTCTTGCGGAAAGCAAAAGATGACGAATCAGGTGTATATTCTCACATTCAGCCACTTTGTTTTCCAGCAGATATGGTTTATAAACATCAGGACAAGAGAGCGCACTACCAATACGGATGAAATCCAGTCCGTCATTCACCAGTTTGGAACAAATCTCATCAACTGCCCTATTGGTATAGGAAAGCAAAAGCACAGAATGTGAAGGATCTGCGAGTTCGTCGCGCAACTGCCGCATCAGTCCGAAACTGGTCTTGCCTGTTCCTGGGGGACCAATCAACAGCGAGTAGTCGTCTGCAGTTGCTTTGCGTTGTCCGAGGAGCAGGTCGCGTCTGTCCTTTTCAGCATTGAGGAAAGCAAAGAGCGAACGATATATACTTCCATATGAAGACTCAATAAAATCATGTTCCACAGCCCACATAGTATCCTCATCCTGTCGGAACACAATATCATTACTTTGTGGGGCACGAAGTTGGAGCCGGAGTGTATCGGTTGTAATTTCAGCTATTGAAGCACGAAACACTATTCCCCTTCTCACATCAGGAACAGTATCCTTACGGTATTTATAAAGCACCACCACATCACCTACTCGAAAATTCGGGAGGTAATCCCCATCGTCAGCCGTAGTAAGCAGTTCCACGGTGTCGCGAGTGGCATTCAGAATTCTCAGATTATAGAAAATATTACCTGCAAGTCGTTTTTCATCAAGAGTACAATTCCACAGGGCACTCAACCCACTGGCCTCCTTCTGCGAATTGCCAATCTTCGAAAGCACATGTTCCCTCTGAACGAAAGTGAACATTCGAAGGAAATAAGCCCTTTCAACTTCCGATGCAGTTTGGATAGTTCTCAGAGTCTGTTGTAGCGGAGGCAAGAGATACGTCAACGTAAAAGCGTCGTTTAACCCTCTTACATTTATTTTGTCGATAGTGATATGTTCCAGCAGATGAGCACCGCCCTTACTGCAATAGAACTCCATCCATGCTATTTGGTTTCTTACCCTAAGAATTTCGAACAGCAGTTTGGGAGCTGGAGTTTCCTTAATCAGTCCGTCCGGATATTTTGAGTAAAGCAGGAAACAGGATATATCCTCGTTTTTCAGTTTAAAATTATAATGCAGCAGAGCCAGGTATAGCAACATCTGACAATAGTGTTTCTCCACATGTCCGTTGGTGTTGTAATCTTTCTTTCCCGACTTTTGTTCCATGAGTACCTTATAGTCACTCTGCATCAAGTCCATACGTCCTTGTACGCCAAGCATCTCACAGAAGAATGAAGGTTCCAACAGTATCTTGTCTATGTCGATATACTTATCCTCGGTAAAGGCAGTTTCCAGAATCTCGCGGATATTCCGTTGTTGGTTTCGAGCCTCATCATGGAAACCACTCATCTCATCTATACAGGCAGCAATGGAAAGACTATTTTTGCAGAAGAAATCCGCCACACTTTCCTTGTATGGTTTCCGTTCTGTCTGCCGAGCTCTACTCCACAATTCTTCGTCAAGCATCTGACTGGCAAAATTTCCGAGCAGAATATGTTTCGTAGCATCACGACTTTCAAACTTTCTCAGAAGGTAATAATATGCTGTAGCTCCAAAAGGTTGAAAGCAATCCGCTATGGCAGAAATATCGATAAGGTAATCAGGTTGATAAATAATCAGTTCCGGGTAATACACCCCGTTTTTCAGGTACGGATTCACCAGATTCAGTTGATCTCCCTTCGACAGCAGAGCAGCAATATAATTCCAGTTACCGAGGAAATTAGAATTATCTGTATAACAAACCTTCACATTACTTCCTTGTTCTGTGTCTGCTGCACCATATATATAATGTGCATCCCAAGAAACAACGGAAATGCGCATGCAAACAGACTCCGAACTTGGAACTTGAATATTGGAACTTGAATCCTTAATCTTGGAACCATGAACCTTGAACCACGAACCATTAACATCCTCAAGTCCATAGGCCGCCTTTATGAAAAGGGTTACAGCCTTTAGGTCAAATCCAAAGGCTGTTCCATCACTCTTTTCGTAAGTCTTATTCTTTACCCTGCTTCGAAACGCATTCAGTCTGTTTGTCAGTTCTGAGGGCAGTTCCTTGCTTTGTGCAATGTATGTGAGTCGTGCGAATGCACCGGAGAAATCGAGTCGTTTGTCCGCAGTAAGATACATGAGTGCTTCGTTGAACACACGATACAGTTCGTTGTAGCACTCATGTATAGAATATTCCGACTGCCCTTTTCCATACATGTCACTAACATGTTGCAGTTCGGATAGGAAATAATCAGCAGACTTAATCAAGGGACAAATCTCCTTTCAGCAGTTTACTTATTCTCCTTCATCTTTTTCTTGCTCCAAGCCTCCAGACGTTTATACTCTGATTTTGTAAGTCGCATAAACGAACCGTGCTGTGGAGCCTTCACGCCCTGAATAGTAACAGGATCGTGGAAATTACGCAGATACTTGTCCGTCTGACAGATTCTGTACTGTCTTGGTTTTGTGCTATACTGGATATAAGCCACTCTCCATCCTTCTTCGCCAGGAATTTGGAAAGCACTGCTACCCTCACATTTCTTTTTACCTTCAAAACTCACAAAATCCTTCTCATCTGGTTCCGGATAAGGACCAGTCAGGCAAAAACTGCTCGTCTGGAAGATGCCTGGATGTCCTCCTTCCTTCTTTATGAGCATGTGGTACTTGCCGTCAGATTCCAGGTAATTTATGTCGGCATCGATGGTTGCATAACCCCAGTCAAACAGGATGCGTGGTTTTGTCAGTTGAGTGAACGAATGGTCGGCATAACTGTAGTACATGCGGTCGTAAGCCTCCTCATCAGGATTCCACATCGAGTAGTAAATCATATATCCGCCCTTTGTGCCGTCAGCCCAGGTGTAGTTTGGGTCCCAGAAAATCTGCGGAGCCCACACACGTTTGATGGTACTCCAGTCCTTATACACATCAGGCGATTCCGGGTCGCAGAAGATGCTGCTGCCCTTACGAAAATCGAAAGTTTTCGCAGTCCAGTCAGTCAGGTTGTCCGAGCGCAACAGATTGATTCCGTAATTGAACCAAGTACGACTTTTCCGGTTTGACATATCGGTAGTAACCATCAGGTAGCCCTTACCCGAATCACTCTTTCGGCAGATGTATGCATCGCGTGCGCCACCTTCTATTTCCGATAGCTTTTCTGTATCATAAACCTCCTTGCCATCAATCAAATCGTGATAATTCAGTCCGTCGCGACTCAGAGCATAAGCAGTCCATTCGCCTTCGCCTGACATGTGGCAATACAGAAAACCGTAGTCTCCTTTCTGCAAATTCTGTGCCTTCACGGTCATTACAGACAGAAGGCACAGTAGTGTAGCAAATCCTTTCATAGTATTTCTTTGTTTTGGTTTCTGCTACAAAGATATGAAATTATTTTTTAGTGTGCAAGCAAAGCAGCGAGTGCAGTTACTGTAATTGCTCCTGCTACGATTCCTGCTGCTGTAGAATTATGCACTACTACCGGAGGAGGACATGGAGCTACATAAACAGGCTCAACATATACTGGAGCAGGACGGTGATGAACTACATGCACTGGGCGAACTGGGTGATGTACCACTCTTACTGGAGGAGGACATGGTCTGCCGTATCCGCGCTCAACAATTACTTCGCGTCTTGGAGTTGCGATATATCCGCCACCGCCGTAACGGGTTGTTTCGCGTACTACTTCACGACCTCCGCGTCCGCGATGCATATTCTCTACTCGGTTGCCATTATCGTGACGACTGCCACCATATCTCTGAGCATTCATAGTTGTAGTACTGAGAACTAAAACTGCGATAAATGTAAAAACTGACTTTTTCATAAGGCTAATATTTTTTAGGTTAAACATCATTTGCGATTCTTTTACGGTGGCAAAGATATGGCATCCCTTAGTCCTATGCATAAGTGTTTTTCCTACTTCGAAAGATATTTTTCCTATTCTTTGGGGAAATCCCTACAAACAAAAAAAGCAAACAACATGGGAAAATGCTGTTTGCTCTGTAGTACCGAAGGCGGGGCTCGAACCCGCACGGACGCAATGTCCAAGGGATTTTAAGTCCCTCGTGTCTACCATTCCACCACTTCGGCACGTAAATCGGCTGCAAAGGTAATAATTATAATTGAAAATTGAAAAATGAAAATTGAAAAATTCGTTTTCGTTTTCGTTATTCGTCTTCTATCGGCAGCATAGGTTGCTCGTCTTGCGAGTCTCTCGGCAATCGTTTCTTCTTCGGATTTTCTGTAGCTCCGTACTTCAGCAGTTTGCCGGCAGCTACCGTAATGCTTGGTCCCGAGCTGGCAGTGACAGTCTTCACATCGTCAAATGCCTTCCGTGTCTTCTCCAGTTGTTCGTCCACCTTCAGGAAACGTTCGTAGAACAGCTGCACTCGTTCCACCACCTGATTGGCAGTTTCCATAATTTTCTGTTGGTTCTCCACCTGTCGCACTTGTTTCCAGGTCATCTCCAGCACCCTCAGCATCATATACAGATTCTGACTGCCCGAAATAATCACGCCCTTGTCGTAAGCCTCCTTCCACAGGGTCGGAGCATTGGCGAGAGCCAGTTGGAGAGCACTCTCCTGGAAAATATACATGATTACGAAGTCGAGTTTTGTGCTGTCTGTACTTATATATTTTGTGTAATTCTTCTTCGACAGTTCATTCACATGCGAGCGCACAGAAGCAATATGTCTGTCCAGACACAGCTTCTTCTGTTCGTCCGATTCAGCATTTTGGTAATCCACATAAGCCGTCAGCGACATCTTTGAGTCTATTATTACATCTCTATGATCAGGGAAATGCAGAATCACATCCGGAATCATACGATTGCCGCTCTCCGTATCGTAGATTACCTTTCCGTTATCATCCTTCATTGTTGTCTGTTCCTCAAACTGCACGCCTTCCTCCAGTCCCATATCTTCGAGGAGTTGCCTCAGTCGCAGTTCTCCGAAATCGCCCTGACTCTTATTATTCTCTCCTGTGAGAGCATTAGCCAATCGGTCAGCCCTCTCCGAAAGCATATTTGCCTTCTCCATATTCGCTTTGATGCTTGCATCGAGTCGTTCCATCGAAATGGCATGTTCCTTACCGCTCTTATCCACAGTCTCCTTCATCTGGTTCAACTCCGTGCGGAGCGGATTCAGAATAGCTGCCAACTGTTCCTGATTCGTCTGCGAAAGTTGTTCCGACCTCTGCAGCAGAATCTTCTCACTTGCCGTTGTCATTTGTTCGCGCAACAGATTTATCTGCTGTTCCACCTGCTTCCGCTGATCCTCCCTCAGAGTCTGTAATTGCTGGGCATACTCATCCTTCTCCGACTGCAACTGTTGGGCAAACTCATTTTTCTCTGCCTGTAGTTGCTGAGCATACTCATCCTTTTCTGTCTGTAGCTGCTGAGCATGTTCCAGTTTCATCTGTTCCTTCTCGCTCTTCAGTCGTTCGTTCTCAGCAGAGAGCATATCGAACATAGCCTGTAGTGAAGCAGTTTTCCCGTGCGAAAACAGATACCCCACCAGTACCCCCAAAGCCAAGCAAAGGATTGCTATAATTATCATTGTTGCCATACCATATTATCTTTCGACTACAAAGTTAATACATTTATTTTACTTCGTACCAAAATACAACATGAAAATCACAAATCATTTCATAGTATTTACCAGCCATAAGCGCTCTCCACTCCCCATTTTTTACTGGTGTGCACACGAGAAAAATTTCCTGTGCACACGAAAAAAAATTGGTCTGTTTGTGACAATTGTGACAATTGTGACCAAAATTTTTTACACTCGGCTTTTTTGAGCTCAAAAGTTGAAGTTTAGTTATCGTTAAGTTTATCTTTATTATAATTATCGAACTTCTTACTTGTATAATTATAAGTATATATATAAGAGCATATATATACATATATAATATATATACAAATACAATATTAATAATATTGATTAATAATATTGATTATCAGTAGCTATTAATAATAGTTACTAGTAGTAGTTATCAGTAGTGGTGTTCCGCCGAGAAAACTAATGGCGTAAAAATTGACTGTCATTTGTCACAATTGTCACAAGAGGGATATTTTAATAAAGAACTTAATGTAAATTTCCGTGTATATAGCATTGATTTTTAGAATGAAATTGCCATCTTTGCAAAAATTTAATAAACAATGATGAATATGAAAAGAATTTTATCTGTATCAGTTCTTTTGATGGTGGTTTCAGTTTTGTGTGCAAACCCTGTCAGCAAGGAGACTGCACGCAAGATTGCAGAAGCTTTCCTGAACCGTAATAATATGAGCCAGGGTGTGAAGCGACTGCCAAGTTTGATGTATGCCCAACCTTCTACTACTCAGGAGGAGAATTCAAGTCTGTATCTGTTTAATGCTGAGGACGGAGAGGGTTTCGTCATTGTCAGTGGTGATGACAGAACTGAACCGATTCTGGGTTATTCGGACAAGGGAAAGATTGATGTGAATGATATGCCTGTGAATATGCGTTCGTGGTTGCAGCATTATTCTGACGAGATTGCTATGATACAGAGGTTTGACCTGAAGACTTCCAACGAGCCAGCAAAGGACTGCGGAGAGGCTATTCCGAGTGCTCTGACTTGTGTCTGGGATCAAAATCCTGTATATAATAACCAGTGTCCAATGGTCACTCTCTATTCCGATGCGAATTGCACACAGCAGTATGTGTATGAACCAGAGATTACTACTGACCCTATACTTTCTGTGACTGGTTGTGCTGCTACTGCATTAGCACAGATTCTTTACTATTGGAAGCAGCCTGCTGCTACGACAGCTGAGATTCCAGCACGCGAATATGTATGGGAAGACAAGATAAGTAAATCAAAGGCTGGTATTCCTGGTACATCTGTGTGGATTAAATTTAACGACGAAGCGATTCCTGCCGGTACGACAATCGACTGGAATAATATGTTGGACGATTATTTTATAAGAGACGAAAAGGGTTATCCCATCGACAAAACCGGTACAGACAAGCAAAAGGCTGCCGTTGCAAACCTGATGCACATCTGCGGTGCTGCTATGGGGATGCAATACGGCACGATTTACACATCGGGTTCTCAAGCCTATGAAATGGCCACCCTTGAGGCTACAAGGAAGTATCTTGGCTTTCCAAATGCTTCTGTCTGCATGCAAGACCAATATACTTATCAAGACTGGTTGCAGACTCTCTACGATGAGGTAAAAGCAGCTAAGGCGGTTTTCTTCGGAGGACAGAGTACGAGCGGAGGACACGGATTTGTGATTGACGGATATGACAAAGAAGACAATTTCCATGTGAACTGGGGATGGGGCGGAAGAGGTAACGGCTACTACCGCATAAATTCATTGCTTCCGGAAGACCAAGGAGCCGGAGGGGCTTTGGTAAACGACGGTTTTCGCATCAGACAGATGTTTTTCAGAAGCATTTATCCTAACGCTCCTGCTATTAAACCTGAACTCACAACTGAGTTTTGTGCCGTTACGGAAGAAGGAACAACTACTGTAGATAACGGATACTACATCTTCCCTAATGTAACTGTGAAAGTGTCAAATCTGAATGCCTTGAAAGCAAAGTTCGAGATTGCTTTGAGACTTCACGGCAATGATTACAATGAGTATCTGAACCTGACGAGGGGCAATCCTGTGGAACTGCCTTTTGAAAATTGGTATCGTATTCCATTAAACGGTTTGAATATTCCTGCGAATCTTTTGCACGACGGAGTCTATTACCTGACACCTTATTATGCCGCTCCTACAGATGACAAGTGGACTGAATGCCGCAACTCCGAAAATTGTCGTATCATGCTGACCGTTAAGGGCAATCAGGTGACTTTCAAGAATATCACACCTTATGTTCTTGGTTTCGTTTCGTCGAACAATCAGGATGTTTACAAGGAAAATGATGAAATTGACTTTACGGCTACCCTGAAGTTGGAAGAAGGAGAAATTCACCAGAACATGTATACAGGTTTTACAATACGTGATGAACAAAATATGGAGTCAAACATAAACTATGTTGCCAGAGATATATATTACCTGAAAGCTGGTGACGAATTTGACGTGGATTTCACTATACCAAGCGGACTACCAGCAGGAAAGTACTCTTTCTATTTCTATGACGGCAATTACCGAATTGAGGTGTGCACAGTAGATGTGAAGGATGCTACAGAAGTGGAGACTGTGGAAGCGGATACTGAGAAGAAGGATTCTCCTACTTACAACCTGAACGGACAACTCGTTGGCGAGGACTACAAGGGTATCGTCATAAAGAATGGAGAAAAGTTTTTTCAAAACAAATAAAAGATGTAAGAGATGAAAGTAGGACTCGTACTGGAAGGTGGCGGCATGCGAAGCCTGTTTACTATGGGCATCGTGGATTTGATGATTGAAGAGGGCATCAAGGTGGATGGTGTTGTGGGTGTGTCGGCTGGTGCCTGTTTCGGATGCAATTATAAGTCGCACCAACCGGGAAGATCTCTGAGGTATAATATACAGATGAAGGACGAACCCAGATATATGGGTTGGAGGACTTTCCTGAGAACAGGCAACCTGCTCGATCCGGAGTTTGCATATCATACTGTGCCGATGGAGATTGACATCTTCGACAGAGAGACTTTCGAGAAAGACCCTACGGAATTTCATGTGGTTTGCACGGACATAGTGACAGGCAAACCTGTATATAAACAACTGAAGACCATCGACTACGAGGCACTGGAATGGATCAGGGCTTCGTCGTCGATGCCTCTTGTCTCCACCCCCGTAGAACTGGAGGGCAAGCTTTTGCTCGACGGAGGCATGACGGACAGCATTCCGCTGAAGTATGCCCAGGAACAGGGATTTGAGAAGAATATAGTCATTCTGACACAACCGGAGGAGTACCGGAAACACGCCTCGAAGCTTCCCCTACTCTTCAAACTGCTGCTTGGTAAGTACCCACAGATTGCAGAGATGATGGGAAGGCGCCATCTTATGTATAATGCACAAAAAGAGTTCATCAAGGCTGAGGCGGCAAGGGGAAATGCCATGCTCATATACCCTGATGAACCGTTGAATATCAGTCGCACGAGTCAGAACGAAGCCGACATGCGACGAGTGTATGGGTTAGGACGCCAGAAAGGCAAGGAGTTACTTGCTGAACTGAAGTCCTACGTAGAGTCCTTCCACGTTCTTTAAGAGTGAGTTGAGTGTTCCGAGCGAACTGCTTGCAGCAGCAGCTGTAGAAGACACTGTATTCACGAAAGTAAGCAGTTTGTCGGTCTTCATGGCAAGTTGCAGTTTTCCGCCAGACAGTTTGCAGTTCATCTTCACAGTTTTCTTCACTTTAGTAAACGTAAGTGAGAGGTCGGCTCCCTCAATCTTATAAGTAGCAGCAACAGTTTTCTTTCCTACTGCCACTGTTGCCTTTCCACCTTTTTCGAATGTAATCTTCATAGCACCCGGTTTGATGCCAGCCTTGGTGAGAGCATCGTTGAGTTTTGTCTGTGCTTTTGATGCAGCAGCTGCAGCAGTAGCCTTGGAGAGCACGTTTGAAGATTCAGCAGCGATGCAAGGACTTTCGTAGTTCCATGTGCCGATGATGTTCGACTCGCTTACCTTGCTTGTGCCGATAAGGCTTGTTACTACATTGGCAATGGTAGAACCGGTTTCGGAATTACCTGTTGCCTTACTTACTGCTGTTGATGCAGCACCCTTGATAAGATCGCCCAACTGGGCATTTGATGCAGTAGGCATGCAGAATGCTACTGCGGCAGCTAGAGCTACCTTAAGAATTGATTTTTTCATTTTGTATAATAAATAGAGTTTTGTCAGTAACACTATTCTATAACGAGAAATGTCATAAATTTAGTATCCGATAAACTCATTTAAAGTTTTATTTCAGTTTGTTTACAATTCGATATTCTCTACGTTTTCCACTTCGCAGAACTTCTTGGTATATTTTCCGACCTTAAGATTCTTGATGGTCACATCGCGGGCAGGCATGCGCTTGTCGCCCATGAGGGTGATGACTTTCTCACAGGAGTCAACCTGCACATCCTCGATGTGGAGTCCCTGAATCTTGGTGAGACGAGTTTCGTAGTCGGGGAAGTCCTTCCACTGATAAACTACATCGGTAGCAAGTGCAACTACTTCCTTGCAGTAGTTTACACGAGCTCCGCGCAACCAGATGTTCTCAACAAATCCACCACGACGGTGGTTAGTCTTCACATAATAGAGACGAAGCACATTGCCCGGTGTGGTGCAGTTGGTCATATACACATTGCGAATGCCCCCGGAGAGTTCGGAACCGATGCCGAGGAGGGTGTGCCCCTTCTTTATGGTGCAGTTACGAATGACGATATTCTCAGTAGGACAGTCGAGTCGCCAGGCATCCTGATTACGACCAGCCTTGATGACTACAGCATCGTCGCCCTGGTCGAAGGTGCAATTCTCCACAAGGAAATTCTTCGTCATGTCGATGTCGATTCCGTCGTTATTATGTCCGTGAGCATAGACATCGAGTCCACGGGCTATACCTCCGTCACACATATATATATGTATGGTCCAGAAAGGACTTTCACGAATAGCGAAATTCTCAAGCAGAACATTCTTGCAACGGTTGAACTGTATGAGATGAGGACGCATACGACTGAGTGTGTCGGCTACCTGTCGCTCCTGCATCGGAGTGTATTCGGAACACCATGTGTAAAGACGGCGAGTGGCTTCAATATGCGACTTAGGACGGCTGAACCATGTTTTCCAATAGTTCATGCGAGGAGCAAGTTTCCCCTTTCCGCTTATTGCTACATTTTCACATTCGTAAGCAAAAACGAGAGGAGAATAATTGTAGCACTCCACTCCCTCCCATGTAGTATGAACGGCAGGAAGGTAATCCTTTGGGTTGTCGGTAAACTCTACTACAGCTCCTTCGTCAAGACGCAAGTTGCAGTTGGATTTGAAATGAATAGCTCCGGTAATCCACTTACCCTTAGGCACAACTACATAACCGCCGCCAGCCTTGTTACAGGCAGCCATAGCACGTTTGAATGCCTTTGTGCAGAGTGTTTTACCATCAGACTTAGCTCCATATTTCGTGATAGGAAATTCCTTGTCAGGGAAAATGTATTCCTTGATAGGATTCATCGGAAACGGAGCATCGGTTATCACTGTCTCACGATACTGACCGAATGCCAGCATAGAAGTTAGAGAAAAAAGAAGTGCGAATAGTAATTTCATAAAAGTTGATGAGTTAGCGAGTGCCAAAATATTCCGTGTCGGCAAGTTTCATAAGGTACTGACCGTATTGGTTCTTAATCATTGGCTGAGCCAGTTCACGGAGTTTTTCGGTAGATATCCACCCTTTCAGATATGCAATACCTTCAAGACAGGCAATTTTGAGTCCTGTACGTTTTTCGAGTACTTCGATAAAGGTACTTGCTTCGGAAAGAGAATCGTGAGTACCTGTGTCGAGCCAGGCAAAACCGCGACCAAGGAGTTGTACTTTGAGATTATGTTCGTTGAGGAATTCCTGGTTTACTGTGGTAATCTCCAGCTCTCCGCGGGCACTTGGTTTGATGTGCTTAGCTATCTCAACTACTTTATTGGGATAGAAATAGAGTCCCACAACAGCATAGTTGGACTTCGGCTTGAGTGGTTTTTCTTCGATAGAAAGACAGTTACCCTCTTTATCAAACTCAGCCACACCATAGCGTTCCGGATCTTGCACCCAATAACCGAACACACTTGCTTTGCCTGCTGAAGCATCCTTCACACACTGCTGAAGCATGCCGGAGAAGCCACGACCGTGGAAGATGTTATCACCAAGTACCAGACACACATCATCGTTGCCAATGAATTTCTCACCAATGATGAATGCCTGTGCGAGTCCGTCGGGAGAGGGTTGTTCAGCATATTCAAAATGTACTCCATAGTCGCTGCCGTCACCGAGGAGTCGTTTGAATCCGGGCAAGTCATACGGAGTAGATATGATGAGTATCTCCTTGATGCCTGCCAACATAAGTACACTGATGGGGTAATAGACCATCGGTTTGTCAAAGATGGGGAGCAGCTGTTTGCTGACCCCCTTCGTTATAGGATAGAGACGAGTGCCTGACCCGCCTGCAAGAACAATGCCCTTCATTTAGTTTACAGTTTACGGTTTACGGTTTACTGTTTTTCGTCTTTCGTCTTTCGTTAATAATTACTTCTTTGCAGCAGGTTTTTTGAACGGAGACTTCTTCGGAGCAGGAGTTACCTTTGCAGCAGGAACAGTTTTTGGTGCTTTCTTTGCTGTAGCAATTGCTCCGCTAACAGCCTTTTCGATTTCTTCGCCACGAAGTCCGCGAGCTACGATGCGACCGTCCGGAGCGAAGAGGATGATTTCTGGAATACCCTTAATGCCATAAGCATCGGAACCAGCCTTCTGTGCATTCAGCATCTGAGGATAGTTGATACCCAGTTCGGTGATAGCTGTACGAGTGTCGTCCGGTTCGTCCCAAGTAGCAACACCCAACACTGTGAAGTGTTCACCCTTATACTTATTATATACATTGATGAGGTTAGGAATTTCGCGACGGCAAGGAGGACACCAACTTGCCCAGAAATCTACGAGTACATACTTACCCTTACCTACATAGTCGGAGAGTTTGGTTGTCTTGCCATCATAAGTAGCAGAGAAGTCCTTGAACATGTCACCAGCCTGCTGTGCAAAACCAGTTGAGAAAGAGAATGCCGTAAGGAGGCAAGCCAATAGATACTTTTTCATAATATTAAAATGTATAATGTTAAACGATATTTTCTGAAGTTTGTTGCGAAGATAGGAGTTTTTGTCCTAATACATTATATAAATTATGGATTTTTTTGGAAAAATAGTACGTGTTCACGAACACTTCTCTTGATTTATGTCATAAAAATAAAGGAAAACAAAATGTTTTCGCACACAATTCTTGCAGACATACAGAAAACCCCTACCTTTGCATCGTGTTTTTCATAGTATTAGATTTAAGGTTATTAAGGTATGGGGATACGTCGGTATCCCTTTTTTTGTGTCCGTATGCGAATGTGAGATGTGAAAGGTGAAAGGTGAAAGGTGAAAAGTTTTGGTTTTCGTTATCGTTTTCGTACGAAGTTTTTCGTAACTTTGCAGCCGTTATAGAATTACATATTCATTCACCATGGAATTGTTTCTTGATATAGTGTTTTTTGCAGTCGGTCTTACCCTGATTGTAAAGGGTGCAGACTGGTTGACAGACGGAGCAGCCAACATAGCGCACCGTTTCGGAATCCCTACCTTAGTTATCGGACTTACCATCGTTGCCGTAGGCACTTCGGCACCGGAATTCGTTGTCAGTATGCTCGGAGCCATTCACAAGAGTCCGGACATTGCCATCGGGAATGTGGTGGGTAGCAATATCTTCAACATACTCGGAATGATTGGTTGCACAGCGATGATCTCCCCTATTCTGCTGACTCGCAACAATGTGTTGCGCGACTTGCCAATCATGACTCTGGCAGTAGGCATGTTGCTCGTGCTGTTGGCCGACAATCTGTTTGAGGAGGGAGTGTCGAACACCCTGTCTCGTGGCGACGGACTCATCCTCATGGGACTGTTTCTCATGTTCATGTACTATACTGTGTGGTTGGCAACGAGAGAAAAGAAGAAAAAACGTTCGCAATGGGAAATTGAGGAGCACGAAGAACTGGAGGAGAAACTGGAGTCGCAGACGAAGAAACAAAGTGTATGGTTGTCCGTGCTGTTATTCCTTTTGGGACTGGGATGTCTGATTGGTGGTGGAGAACTTATGGTTGACGGTGCTTCAGGCATAGCTCGTGCACTTGGTGTTAGCGACGCCATCATTGCCCTCACCATCGTAAGTATAGGTACTTCGGCACCGGAACTTGCCACGAGTATCACGGCAGCCAGAAAGGGCGACAACGCTATGGCTATCGGAAATGTGGTGGGTAGTGTGGTTTTCAATGCTTTGCTTATCCTCGGAGCCTCAGCACTCGTTTTCCCATTGCCGATGAGCGGCATAACATACACCGACATGCTGGTGCAGGTTGGCGCTGCCATCTTCTTCTGGATTATATGTTTCAAGGGCAAAAAACGTTATGTCATCACCCGCACAGAAGGATTTATTATGGTTCTCTTGCAAATAGCATATTATGTATATCTGGTGGTGAATAAGTGATGGAAGATGGAAGATGTATGATGTGTGATGTATGATGAAAGAAATGCTTGAAATAAAAAACCTTACTACAGGTTATAAGACGAAGCACGGGAACGTAGCTGTGTCGAAGGGAATCAGTGCTGTGCTCAGAGCTGACGAACTGACTTGCGTCCTCGGACCGAACGGAGCGGGAAAATCTACTCTGTTGCGCACCCTTTGTGCTTTTCAACCGGCTCTGAGTGGCGAGGTGATGCTGATGGGACGCAACGTAAACAGTTATACTAAGGAGGAATTGTCGAAGTTGATAAGTGTGGTGCTTACAGACAACTCCAGCATAAAGAATATGTCTGCGTGGGATGTGGTGAGCATGGGCAGAAGTCCCTACACAGGATTCTGGGGCAGGCTGTCGGCAGCGGACCAGCAGATTGTGAGCGAGTGTTTCCGACTGGTTGGCATAGAATGGTTGCAGGAGAGGTCGATGCAAACTCTCTCCGACGGAGAATGTCAGAAGGTGATGATAGCAAAGGCTCTGGCTCAACAGACACCGGTAATCATCCTTGACGAACCCACAGCTTATCTGGACTACCCAAGCAAGATTCAGATGATGTTGCTTTTGCAGAAACTGGCAAAAGCCTTGCACAAAACAATATTCCTGAGCACGCACGACTTGGAACATGCCCTGCAGATTGCCGACCAATTATGGTTGCTCGACAAAGAACACGGACTCACTACCGGGTCGCCAGAGCAACTCAGCCACGACGGTTCGGTAGAAACTTATTTCAACCGTCCTGGCATACATTTCGACAGGGAAAACTATATTTTCAGAATCGATAAGGCTTTCGAGGCATAAGCCACAGACCGATAAAGGTGAGGAAGCCGTTGAACAGCAACATCTCGTAGCCGAACTTATACGACCACAGTTGCTGACTAAGGAAATCAATCAGAAGACATAGGAGTGGAGACAGTACTGCCACAACGATGACTCCCCTACCCTTGGGCGACCACTTCGTAAGTAAACCGAATGCGAAGAGTCCGAGCAACGGACCATAAGTGTAGCTTACAAGGGTGTAGATGAGATCCATCACACTGCCGCCGCCAATAGCGTTGAAAAGAAGGGTGAGCAGCAGGAATACTCCCATCATAGTTATGTGAACGCGTTTGCGGACTTTTTCTTTCAGCTCTATCACTTTGAGCTGCAAACGCTGGTCTTTTTCCATTTCCAATACATCAACACAGAATGATGTGGTAAGGGCTGTCAGGGCACTATCGGCACTGGAGAAGGCACTTGCCACCACTCCGATGGTGAAGAACAGCAGGGCAGCCTCGCCCATCACGCCTGAGAAGATTACTCCGGAAAGCAGTTCGTCGCCACTGGCAGGCAGAGGCATACCCAGTTTTCCGTAAAGCATAAGCAGAAGTACTCCGAGCGAGAGGAACAGGAAGTTTACAGGCACGAAGAGTACTCCATAGGAACACATATTCAGTTGGGCTTTACGCAGGCTGCTGCAGGTGAGGTTCTTCTGCATCATATCCTGATCGAGACCCGTCATCACAATCACCACGAATACTCCACTGAGAAACTGTTTCCAGAAATTCTGACGGGAAATGAAGTCTTCCCATTCGAATATGCGGCTGTGAGGGTCGTTCATCACTGCTGCAAAAGCATCCTCGGGATTCATCTCGAGCATACTGCACACGCGGAGCAGGATGAGCATGAGGGCAACGAGGAGCATGAAAGTCTGCACGGCATCGGTCCACACGAGCGAACGGATTCCACTTCTGCGGGTGTAGAGCCAGATGAACAGAAGTGTCAGGGCAGCAGTAGCAGCATAAGGAACTCCGTATTTATCGGCAATGCAAACCTGCAGGATGCGAATGACGATATAAAACTTCGCAGCACTGCTTACCAGTTTGCTGAGGATGAAAAAGGCAGCACCGGTCTTGTAACCTGCCCTACCGAGACGTACTTCCAGATAAGTATAGATGGAGGTGAGTTTCAGTTTGTAGTATAGCGGCAGAAGTACGAAAGCCACGAAGATATAACCGAAAACGAAACCGATGCACATCTGCAGGTAGGTCATGTCGGTAGTCATCACCCATCCCGGCACACCGATGAAGGTGAGTCCGCTGATGCTGGCACCAATCATGCCGAATGCAACAAGCCACCAGGGCGACTGACGATTTCCACGGAAGAAAGCATCGTTATCATAACTGCCGGCAGTCAGTCGGGAAACTATAATTAGAATGGCGAAATAGCCGAGAAGAATGAGAAGCATAGGTTTTCGTACGAAGTTTATTCGTCTATTTTTCGGGTGGCAATGATGCAGATGAGTCCGCAGACGACGATGATGCCGACTTCTGTGCCCAGACCGAGGTAATCGTAATATTGGATATTACCCGATTCGTCGGCGAGGAAGTTCATTTCCGCAACAGCAATCGAGTTGTTTATTATATGTATAATGGATGTGAGCACTACATTGCGCATCCGGTAGTAGATAAGTCCGAAGATGAGTCCGAGGGCGATGGCGAAAGGAATCTGAATCGGGTTGCCGTGAATAATTCCGAAGAGGAGAGCACTCAACACGATGGCGCTCCACTTATCCACCCCACTCCGAAGTAAGTGTCCGAGGATAGCCTCACGGAATACGAGTTCCTCGACGATTGGTCCCACCACAGCGATGGCGACGATACCCCACCAGTTGTGCGCCATGTCCATAAACTGATCTGCCATGATGTCGGGCAGACGAAGCAGTTCACTGAGCAAATCGACTGCGATGATACAGGTGAAGGCAGACACTATCGAAGCCTTCCACCCCATTCGGTTCGGGTGCTGCAACATCTGCCAACTGAACTGCACCATACCGATTTTCCACAACACAAGAACAGTGAACAGTCCCGACAGCATCACGGCAATCGACAGCGTCGTAGTACTCACCCCCACACTTGCGAGGAGAATACCGCTAACCGCCTGCATTGCAGCGAATACGAGCAGTGGCACGAGGGTCTTCAGATACACATTCTTCATAAGCTCAGCATTTATGGCGCGAAGTTACGATTTTTGAATTGATAATTGATAATTGATAATTGAAATTTATTGTTCAAGAAAAACAACACACCCCGCAAGGTTAACTTTAAACTTTAAACGTTAAAACAGCCTTTATTCAAAAACTTTAAACTTTAAACTTTAAACTTTAAACTTTATTTCCTACCTTCGTGGCGGAAAGAGAAAAACAGCAAGATGGCAAAAGAAAAGATTCAATATGTATGTACGGCATGCGGCTACGACAGTCCGAAGTGGATTGGTCGCTGTCCGTCATGCGGCGAGTGGAACACCTTCGCAGAACAGCGTGTAGGCGGCAAGCAGGTTTACGACAAGCGACTGCAGTTCTCGAGCGGCACTCCGCAGTCGAGTCCTATCAGAGTGCGCACAATCGAGAGCACCGAGGAACCTCGCATCAACCTCTGCGACGACGAACTGAACCGCGTGCTTGGCGGCGGACTCGTACCCGGTTCGCTGGTGTTGCTTGGCGGCGAACCCGGTATAGGAAAATCCACATTGATTCTGCAGACAGCCCTTGGACTGAAAGACAAGACCGTGCTCTACGTGAGTGGCGAGGAAAGTGCCCGCCAGATAAAGTTGAGAGCCGACCGCATCACGCAGGAGGAAAGCGGAGTGCTGGTGGTGTGCGAGTCGATGATAGAGAACATCTTCAAACACATCGAAGACAGTCAGCCCGACATCGTAGTGATTGACTCCATACAGACTATGGCAACGCAGGACGTAGAGTCGGCACCGGGCAGCATCAGTCAGATACGCGAGTGTGCCGCCCTTTTGCTCAAATATGCAAAGGAAACGAACATACCAATCATCATCATCGGACACATCACGAAGGAAGGCACCATAGCCGGTCCGAAGATTCTGGAACACATGGTCGATACGGTGCTTCAGTTCGAAGGCGACCAGCACTACATGTACCGCATCGTCCGCGCAATCAAGAACCGCTTCGGTTCCACAGCCGAACTGGGCATCTACGAAATGCGTCAGAACGGCTTGCGACCGGTGAGCAACCCGTCGGAACTCCTGCTGAGCGACGTGGATAACAGCGAGGGACTCTCCGGCGTAGCAATTGCCAGTGCCATCGAAGGAGTGCGTCCGCTACTCATCGAAACACAGGCTCTCGTGAGCAGTGCGGCATACGGCAATCCGCAGCGCTCTGCCACGGGCTTCGACCTCCGACGCCTCAACATGCTTCTTGCCGTTCTGGAGAAAAGGGTCGGTTTCAAACTCATGCAGAAAGACGTCTATCTGAACATCGCAGGCGGCATCCGCGTTACCGACACAGCCATCGACCTGAGCGTCATCGCAGCCGTCCTGAGCAGCAATGTGGATACGGGCATCGACCGCGACATCTGCATGACGGGCGAAGTGGGACTCTCCGGCGAAATCCGTCCCGTAAGCCGCATCCTGCAGCGCATTGCCGAAGCAGAAAAACTAGGTTTCTCCACCATCATCGTGCCCAATGCCAACATGCAGGGCTTGGACACAAAGCAGTTCAAAATAAGGATAAAACCCGTCCGCAAGGTGGAAGAAGCACTGCGCGAACTCTTCGGATAGGTAAAAATGTGCATACAAAACACGGCTGAAAAACACCCAGTTACAAACTTTTTTTTAATGTTGTGCAAGAAAACCTTGTCACAATGCACAAGAATTGCTAACTTTGCAGCGTATTAATAAAAGAGGGATTTGTTATTGGTATATGGCTGTATTAAAAACAAAGCAATTACTTGTTGACATCGCAAGACAACTCTTCGCTAAGCAGGGATTTGAAAGTACGACGATGAACGACATCGCTGTCACCTCGAAAAAGGGTCGCCGCACGCTCTACACCTACTTCAACAGCAAAGAGGACATCTACTATGCCGTAATTCAGACCGAGCTGGAACGTCTGTCGGAAAGCATGGAAGAAGTTGCACAGAAAAACATCGCACCAGAAGAAAAACTCGTACAACTCGTCTTCAACCACCTCAATGTCATTAAGGAGGCGGTGAACCGAAACGGATTCCTGCGTGCCGAATTCTTCCGCGACGTGTGGAAGGTGGAAGCCGTAAGAAAAGAATTCGACAAAAACGAGATAGCCCTCATCCGCCGCATCATGAACGAAGGCAACGACCGCGGTTCGTTCGAGATAAAAAACGTACGTCTCATGGCAGAGATATTCCACTTCTGTCTGAAAGGTTGCGAAGTGCCCTTCATCTACGGTCGTTTTGCTGCCAAAAACGAAGAAGAGCTCTACCCTTACGTGCGGAACATGATTCTGAAACAACTGAAGAAATAAAATCATTAATCTAACATACATAAATTATGGGACTTTTACAAGGAAAGACAGCCCTCATCACAGGAGCTGCACGTGGCATCGGTAAGGCGGTAGCCATGAAGTTTGCCCAGGAGGGTGCAAACATAGCATTTACAGACCTCGTTCTCAACGACGACATGGCAGCCGGACTCGAGGCTACCCGCAAGGAAATCGAAGCACTCGGAGTGACTTGCCGCGCTTATGCAGGCAACGCAGCTGACTTCGCAGAGACTGAGACTGTAGTGAAGAAAATCCACGAAGACTTCGGCTCAATCGACGTACTCGTAAACAATGCCGGCATCACAAAGGACGGACTCATGCTCCGTATGAGCGAGCAGCAGTGGGACGCTGTTCTGAGCGTAAACCTCAAGTCAGCCTTCAACTTCATCCACGCCGTAGCACCAATCATGCTTCGTCAGCGTGGCGGTTCAATCATCAACATGTCTTCTGTAGTAGGTGTACACGGCAACGCAGGTCAGTGCAACTACTCAGCATCAAAGGCAGGTATGATTGGTCTGGCAAAATCCATCGCACAGGAACTCGGTCCTAAGGGTGTTCGTGCCAACGCAGTTGCTCCTGGCTTCATCGAGACAGCTATGACAGCTCAGCTTCCTGAGGAAATCCGTCAGGACTGGATGAAGAAGATTCCACTTCGCCGCGGCGGTCAGGTAGAAGACATCGCAAACGTATGTCTCTTCCTCGCATCCGACATGTCAAGCTACGTCAGCGGACAGGTCATCCAGATCGACGGCGGAATGAATATGTAATATAACGGTTAAAGGTTAACGGTTAACGGTTAAAGGTTATTGGTTATTGACGAAAAACGAAAAACGAAAAACCGTAAACGGTAAACAGTAAACAGTAAACTAGACCTTTGACATCAAACATCAAACATCAAACCTCTTATTGGTTAAAGAAAGAGCAGGAACTGCGATTGTGCAGTTCCTGCTTTTTTATCCTTAAAGTAAGGTGCTAACTTAAATTCCCTCATCCACTTCTTCCGTTTCGTTGAGGTACTTATCCATGCCGTAGTCATCTTTACTGCCGACAAGAATCGTTGTGTGCATATGCAGTTCTGTTGTCTGCACCGAAGGCTTTATATATTCTCTTTTTTTCATCGTTGTGTCCTCCATGTTTTTTAGTTAACAACCACTTTCTTACCATTCAAGATGTAGATGCCTTTGACGGTTGGTTTGTCATAGAGTTTCCTGCCGTTCAAGTCGTACCATACATCTTCCATCTGACCTCTTACTTCTGACACAGTCTCGATTCCTGTTGCTTGGTCGAAGGGGAATAACGCGCGAACTCCGCTACTGCCGTCATACGTCAGGTATGCCTTTCCTGCTGTGATGATACCAGTCGCACTGAGTTTGTAGAAGCCTATACCCTGCGAGCCTTTGTTGAGCACGTAGGCATCGCCCGGATTGGTGCTGGTGGCCATCGTACCTGCCAGACTGTTGCCATCGTAGTTGCCGGCTGCAGAGCTGTAGCTGCAGGCAGGCATCAGGATGTTTGCCGAGGTGCTCTTCAAGATTACGCCCTGACTGCTGTTCACCACGCGGTCGCTGATGGGCGACAGTGTGAGCGAGTTGCCATCTAGAGCGGCTTTGAACACCTGCGTGCTCGCTGGAGCCTGGAAGTTGCTCGCGTCATAATAGAACGTGGTCCAGTATTCGCCTGCATTGTCGCCTGCACTGGTTTTCAGGAGCGCCAGACCGCTGTTTTTCAGATATTGTCCGCCGTCGTTCACGTATGCTGAGCCGTCCCAATACTGCACGCCGTTGATGGTCACCGTGCCGCAATTAGATGAGTAGTTACTGTTTCCGATGCAGTCATAGAGAGCGTCAGTTCCTCTTTTTGCCACCAGATAGGTCACATCTTCGCTGATGGTGATGTCGCCGCAAGAAGCTTCATAGCTGCTGCCGATGGCTGCCGCATTGGTACCACCTCTGGCATCGATGATTCCGCCCAGGATGGTGATGTCGCCGCAGGTCTTGCCTGTATTTCTGGCGCCGCCGATAGCCACATGCTGATTGCCGCCCTGAGCCTTCAGCGCGCCCTTGCCCTTAAGGGTGAGGCTGCAGCCGTCTTCCTTATTGCCTACCCAGAGCGCAGGATTATAATCTGTAGCTGTCAGCGTGTTCATAGTCTTGTCTTTCAGGATGACGGTGGCCGCTCCAGCGCATTTCACACACCAGTCATTGCTGATGTTCACGCCGCCCAGTGTGGCGATGGCGCCATTCTGAACGGTAATCCTGCCGCTCTTTGGCGTGCCGTCGCCCTTGTACATCGTGCTGATGCCGGAAAGAGCAACGGCATCCTCGTCGCCGAGTTGCTCGAAGCGGAACTCGTTCTGGGCCAGATAGTTCTCGCCGCCGTTGACGTAGCTGCTGCCGTTCCAATAGCTTAGACCGTCGATGGACACCGTGCCGGGTCGGCTGTAAGAAGAGCTCTGACCGATGCAATGCACTGCATCTGCACCCCTTATGGCACGCAGACTCTGCACGTTGCCGGTAATCGCAATGTTGCCGCATTTGCGGTCATAGTCGCAACCGATAGCTGGACATCCAAAGCCTCCCGTGACATTGATGATGCCGCCGTCAATAATGATGTTGCCGCAGGTAAAATCAGTGTTAAACGTACCGCCGCCGATGCCGGCACCATTGTATCCGCCCTGAGCCGTCAGTGAGCCCTTGCCGCAGAGACGGAGTGTCTTGCCGGCATCACCGACCCATAGAGCTGGGTAGGTGTAAGAATATCCCGTGCCCGTACTGGTCAGCGTGTTCTCCGTATCCTCCATCAGAATGACGTCGGCATCGCCCAGACAGCATATGGCAAATGCCTCGTTGCTGATGTTCACCTTGCTCAGACCCACGGTGGCACCGTCGGCAATCCATATCTGGTTAGACGTAGCGTTGCCGTCGCCCATGATAATCCACGTCTCGTCCGCCTTCATCTCCGTCTGGTCGCCATTGATGCTGCCTTGGGTAAGGCTGGCAAGGGTGATTTTGTCGCGCTTGAAAAGCTCGAAATCTCTGTAGGCTGTTGAGCCGTCCGAATACACCATACCGTTGACAACCAACTGACTGCCCTCCCATACTCCGGCATAGCCAATGGTGCCGATGCACCACGCAGCACCGTCGCCTTTTGTGGCGGTCAGACGTTTCACGCCGTTGGTGATGGTAATATCGTAGCAACGGGAATCGTAGCCGTAGCCGATGCCGGCGGCTCCGCTGAAGCCACTGCCTGCATCCTTGCCGCCCGCAGCATCGATGATTCCGCCTTGGATGGTGATGCTTTGGCAGGTTTTGCGAGGACCTCCGCCGATGCCGGCAGCCTGGAAGCCGCCGCGAGCGGTGATGACGCCACCTGTAATGACGATATTGCCGCATGGAGATGCATTGTTCGCACCGATGCCGGCACAACTATGGCTACCCTGAGCGGTCAGTGAGCCCGTACCCAGTGTCTCGCCCTGGATGGTGAGCGTTTTGTCTTCGGGGCCGGCCCAAAGAGCAGCACCCCAAGTATCGATGCTATGCGTGCTGTTTAGCGTATTCACCGACCCGTCTTTCAGGGTGACGGTAGCATCACCTTCACACTTGATGCAATAGCCCACTGTGGAGATGTTCACACCGCTGAGTAACACATCCGCGCCGTCGCCAAGAACAATCTTGTTGGGGGTCGCTTCATTCAAACCCTTGATGATGGCTTTGGTGCCTGCCGGTACTGTCACCGAGGCTTTGTTGATGTTGCCAAATACAAAAGTTTCCTGCTGAAGATAGGACACGCCGCCGTTTAGGTATTCCGATGTTGAGCCGTCCCAATATAGAACGGCATTTATCGATACCCCGCTGCAAGTGCTGCTGGCGTCGCTCCTGCCGATGCAGCCGATGGCATCATTGCCTTTTGTGGCTTTCACTACGCAAACTCCGTTGATGATAATAGCGCCGCACTTGCCATTCTTGGAAGCACCTATAGCCACCGCGTTTCCATATTCATAGCCTTTTGCGTCGATAATGCCGCCGGCAATGGTGATGTCGCCGCAGCCCTTCTCGCCTCCTGCACCGATAGCGGCTCCGCTGACGTAATTGCCGCCAATACCGTAGCCGCCGATAGCGGTAATGTTGCCGCCGTAGATGGTGATGTTGCCGCAGTTGCCACCGATGTCGCCGCCAATGCCTGCTGCGCCGGTGCCTGTAGTGCCCCCACCTATTGCAGTGATGGTGCCGCCCCGGATGACAATGTTGCCGCAATCACCGCTATTATTACGTCCGCCGATGGCAGCAGCACAATGTCCACCATTAGCTCTCAGCGTGCCAGTGCTAGCGCCCTGGATGGTGAGCGTCGAACCTTTGGGACCTGCTTGGAGGGCGGAGCAGTTATCGTCCCCATACAGAAAATTGTTCGTTCCTTCGGCAAGAATGACGGTGGCAGAGCCTTGACAGCTGATAGGGGCTTTACCCAAGTTTTGATTGTCAGAGTCGATATTCACGTTGCTGAGCGTCACCGTAGCGCCATCGCCAAGGGTGATGGTGTAAAGCTCCGTCTTACCGCTGCCGGTGACGAGCCAGTGCTGACCTCCGGGTACTGTGACATTACCGGAGTTGATACTCACTTCTTGATCATACGCCCATGCTCCCTGTGCTATCGCGCAGAGCAGGGCAAACAGGAATGTAGTTTTAATCCTCATAAAAGTGTATGTTTATAATATGGTTTCAAGTTTAAGTCTAACAAAAAAACTGTCTATTCTGTTTTCACTTGCAAATATAAATCATTTCTCCGCAAGCGCCATCATTTCCTTGGAAAAAATAAAGGGAAGTTGACATTCGGTTGTCAACTTCCCTTCGTTTTGTTTTGTCAGCGCAGCTAATTATCAATTGTCAACTATCAATTGTCAATTAGCTTTCGTCGGTTCCATCATCGCCACCATTTCCTCCGCCTGGGTTATTGTTACCGCCCGTGCCTGGGTTTTGGTTTTCGTTTTCGTTTTGGTTTTCGTTAGAACCACCGGTTCCTCCACCCTGGTTTTCGTTTTCGTTTTGGTTTTCGTTCGAACCTCCAGTTCCCTGGTTTTGGTTTTCGCCTTGGTTTTCGTTCGAACCAGTACCACTATTCGTTGAACTACCGGAATTTCCGCCCGAACCAGTGCTTACACCTTTGCGAGCAAGAATCAGACGATAGTGCTCTATCTCAGCATTAAGCAGGTCGATAGGAGTATTGTAGTCCATGTCGGCAGGATACTCCACTATAGACAAAGCATTGATGAGTTTCACGACATTGCGATAGGCAGCTTCGCAAGCAAGACGAGTGTCGCGCACGATACCCTTCTGCAGTCCTGCCTGATCAGCGGTACGCTCGTTCATCTTCGCAAGGAAAGCCTCGTTCTTAGCCTTCAGGTCGAGGAACCACTCGTTAAGACCAGTAGTCTGCAGAGCAGTCTGTGCCTGTTGGTTGGACTCCAATTCCTGAATCAGCTGACCAACTGCTGTCGTCTCCTTCATGTACTCATCACTTGGGTTGATGTTGTACTTCTCACGGATGAACATCAGATACTTCGCAGCCGACTGCTTCTCCTGATTGGGTGAAGCCTGCATAGCCTTCAGCATATTGAGAAATGCCGAGAGAGCAGCGTCGCGCAGTTCATCCAACGACTTTATGTCGCCTGTCTGCATCCATTTACGTGCTTGTGCAAAGGCATCATCAAATGCATTAAAAGCATTGACAAAGTTTGACCAAACAGCTGCAAGAATTGCAACTAACTGCCCATTGGGGGCAACGATATTCATTATCTGGAGTAAAAAACCAAGACATGTGGTGTTATCCATACCATTGTGAACGTCAATTGAGTTCATTTGTTTTGCATTAATGTTCATAGATATCAAAAAATTTTAAAATTAAACATAATAATTAATATTTATTTTGTGCTCGCAAGTGACTTGCGAATGCCAAAATCCTTTTTGTGATGCTCGCAAGCGGCTTGCGAATGCCAAAATCTTTCTTGTGATGCTCGCAAGCGGCTTGCGAGAGAGAAAAAAAGATTTTTGGCGGTGGGCGTGCGGCTTGCAAAGACCAAAAGTAATCCCGGTTAGCTTGCAAGCGGCTTGCAAATGCCAAATCTCGGTTTGGCGGTCTCGCAAGCGGCTTGCAAGGCTCAGAACGAAATCCGACAGCCTCGCAAGCGGCTTGCGAGCTCTTTGGCGGTGGGCGTCGCACTTTTCCGACGCTTTTTGCCATCCTATGATGGAAATTGAAGATTTTCATTTATCTTTTCACCTTAAAAAGGGTTTACGGCGCAAATGTAAGAATATTTTCTTTACTACCAAAATATTTAACCAAAAGTTTTTTAAATAATTTATACGCCATTATAAAAAATTATAAATAAATAAATAAAAAAGCAGCAACCCGAAAGTTGCTGCCCATATATTCAAAATAGAAATAAAACTCTCATTTTAGTTTCTCAGCCTGTCCTTTAGGTTCGCGACGTGTGTCCCAAAAATCATCAATTATCAGTAATTCATCAGCAATATGATATATCAATTTGTTAAGTTTATTTATGACAATACTTCGATACGGAATGGAACGGTGAAGAAGCAACGGTTCTGGAGAACCTATTTCTGGCATTCTAGATAAAATCTCTTGCCACTCTATAACATTGTCAGCAAAGGTTTCGTAACTACGACTTCCTTCATTTGTCTGTATATAGTTTGCTGTATGACGCAGATGTTTACGAGCTAAAGGAGTCCACTTTACCTTCATGAAATCTTTGATCTATGAGAACCTACATATTCTTTCAATTCACAAGCAATGTCTTCCGAATCTATCAACTGCCCAGAAGCAACTTGCTCCTCTGCCATATTTATGCGTTCATCAATCTCCTCCATCGTATAAGGACGAAGATTCTCCTCTTCCTTGTCAGCCAGAGCATTCAGCTGGTCTGCCAACCATCGTTTGTTTGAAGCTGAAAGGTCGTACCCAAGTATGGTCTGCCATACATTCTGTAAAGCTGCTGTAGTCATAGTATCATGTTTTTTCTGCTCGCAAAGGTGCGAATAAGTGAGCAAAGTACCAAATTTATTTGAGGATTTTCGAGCGAAAGCACCTTCGACGTAGTCAAAGATACAACATAAATTTTATTTCCAAATACTTTTCAACAAAAAAAAGCAGCAACCCGAAAGTTGCCGCCCGAAACTATTGTCAAGTCTGATTACATGATGCAGGTCAGTTTATCTGATGTCACCCCATTTAGGGTTTTCTGACAGTCAGCCAGCTCGTCTGCCACCCCATTTAAGGTTTCTGACGGTCAGCCGGCTCATCTGCCACCCCCTCCGGCGGAGGGCGTTCGTCTTTATGGTTAGACATATTCATATACGTTTCTCTGTCTTTTATCCCAACCAGTCGTCGTAGTCTGGTACATTTTCAGGTGGTTGCTCACCACTTGCCTGAAGCAGACATGTACGATGCTGTAGTTTGACAACTGTCATTGTGGGTTTCTCGTATGTTTTCTTTTTCATTGCTGAGTCCTCCTTATTTAATTACGACCTTTTTACCATTATTAATATACAGTCCCTTCTTGGTGGGCTTGCCGCTGAGGCGGACGCCGTCGAGGGTGTACCATGCCTCGCTGTCGAACGACACCTCGCCCGTCGTGGTGTCGAGGGTGCCGATGGCGGTAGTCTCGCCGCTGGCCGAGACGAGTTTCACGGTGATGCGCTGCGGCAGTTCTGTGTCGTCATTCGTTGCTGCACGGGTCAGGGCACGGGCATTGTTGGGTATCGAACCTTTCCACTTCAGGTAGGCGCACATCGGGCGGATTTTCGCTCCAGAGGCCACACGGACAAAGTCACCCACGTGGATGCCTGTCTTCTCAACGGCTGCGAAGCCATAGACCTTGCCTATCTCGGCTTCACGCTCTGCACTGTAGTCCTGGTCGCCAGTAACGGTAGTCCACTTGATATACGAGTATGTTCCTATGAAGTCCCACAAATCGTCTTTTTCGTTAGAGTCTTCGCCCGCCGTGGTGGTGTTCAGCGTCACTGTGCCACCATTCAGATCGAAGGTGATTTTATCGTCCGTCATGTGTCCGTTGGGCGCAATCAGGTATGGCGTGTTGGCTTTCAGCGGCGACGTAAATTCCGAAAGTGTTGCAACCCAATCCCCTTCTCCGTTATTCACTCCATCGAATTTGTAGAGCGTGCCGCCATTCAGCGACTGCCCATCACCAAGCGAGAACGGCAGCATCAGCGTAGCACACTTGTGAAGGGTGAACGTGCGGTTCAACGTCACGCTGTTCACCGTGATATTAATGGGGATGCTCACCGTCTCGAGCGATGTGCCGTCGAACTCGGCAGAGATGTTGCCGGAGCCGTCCTTTGTCAGCACGACACCCATGACGGGCCGCAGCGTCTTGCCCGCGATGGCTGTAATTTGTTCGGAAGTGAGGGTTCCGGCGGTGTAGCTGTTTCCATCTTCATCGTAATAGATATGTCCGTCTGCAACCTTGATGCTGCCGGCATATTTGCCGCCCGCTACATCGCTGGCAGTATAGAAGCTGGAGGCAGTGATGGTGCCACCACTGAGGATTAGGACACCGTTAAACTTATTTATACCTTCTTTCGCGATGGCAATTCCTATGGATGCTCCGGCGGCTATGACTTGTCCGCCGTTGATGCAATAGTTACCGCTAAAACCCTCGATACCATAGCCAGTATTGCCGTTGGCGGTGACAGTTCCACGGTCGATGATGAAAGCATCGCCAGCGTTATGTCTAATCAAGTAGATTGCAATGGAGGTTTCTGTGCTTCCTACGGTGGCGTTTACATTGCCGCCATGGATGCCGAGTGTACCGTCTTTGATATATATCACGTAATCGGCGTTGCCCTGGATCTGGGCACTGAGTGTTCCAGTGCCTTGCGTCTGACCGTAGATGTGGAGACTATGACCGTCGGCTTTGATGCACTCGTGGTTGTCAGTGGTTGTCACGCTCATGGTCTTGCCGTCGGCGAGAATCAGCGTCACGTCGCCGCTAAGTGTGACAGTACTGGTGTAGGTCACGTCGTTGTGCACCACATAGGTGCCTGTCGGTAGCGTTGTCATGGCGTTGTTCAGCGGTACAGCCTCTACGTTCTCATGCAGTGTACCGTCGGCATCGACATACGAGGTGGTGACGGTAGGGATTGCCGTGATTTTGCTTTTATGGCTTTTCCAGTTTTCCTTTTTCTGATAGTAGTCCACTAAGTCGCTGAACACGTAGATGTTTGTCAAGTTGTTGCAATTAGCAAAGGCATTAGAACCTAAAGTGCAAGACGGGGCATAAACAGTGACGGTAGCCAGATTAGAGCAGTTTCTGAGGGCACTATTACCAATGGTCGTCACGCTGGCGGGAATTTCAATCGATGTCAGACCTGTACAACCATTGAAGGCATACCCACCGATGCTCGTCAC